>ENA-UEQH01000474-UEQH01000474.1-human-gut-metagenome-genome-assembly--contig:-NODE-474-length-22483-cov-31.092029_pt1 | contig 22483 bp, 16 predicted proteins | sample MGYA00242945_ERZ507943 | MGnify/ENA primary metagenome ERZ507943 (study PRJEB26167, sample SAMN06115418) | human gut metagenome | host: Homo sapiens | place: China:Hubei | collected 2015-03-06... | reverse complement strand
AAAAGTAGACGCTTTTTGCGAATCTGCAAAACTTTATGCAAACTTTTTTCAAACAAATTTTGTAATTTACACATAAACCGCTGATTATCAAATATGTTATACAGCAGGATTTTCTTATTACATTTCCAGAAGGTTACAGAACGATACATTTTAAATATACGCGTGCGCGTGGCAACCAACTTTGCAATACTGAAAATTTCCTAGTACGACCCAAGTTTATCTCTTTTATGACCAACTTGCACCACAATTATGAGAAAACTTCGGCTTAAAAATGAAAAACGTTCCTCCTAATAAAGATACACCACAAACACACTGTCGCAATTTCCCCCTTGCAAGATATGAGAAAATATATTATTTTTGCGACCTCAAAAAAGGGAATGGGACTTCCCTGTTATAAACCGCTGAAGAAGCTGATAGTTCCTGTCGTGAGTTAGTTCTGCCAAAGAATTGACAGGGGTTATTATGCTCAATCCTCGTCATAATCTGCCAACAGTACTACACTCCTTTTATGAAGTAAACATCAAATGTCAGATATATGAAAGAAAGGATTAAAAACATCATCAACCTAACCCGTTTCGAACAAATCATCTTTGGGTACACGTTAAAATGGCTAGTCATAACATTAATCGTAGGCGCATTAATAGGTTCTGCGTCCGCATTACTGCTGGCCTCACTCAATTGGGCAACCTCCTATCGGGAAAGCCACCTGTGGATAATCAGCCTCTTACCCGTTGCCGGACTCGTTATCGGACTTACCTACCATTATCTGGCCGGAACAGCAGCAAAAGGCAACAACTTCCTGATAGAAGAAATTCGCAGCTCACATAACATTATCCCTTTTAAAATGGCTCCCCTAGTATATATCGGAACCGTATTGACCCACTTATTCGGTGGCTCTGCAGGACGCGAAGGAACCGGCGTACAAATGGGCGGTGCCATAGCCGACTTCATGTCGCGCGTTTTCAAGATGCATCCATACGACCGTAAAATCATGATACAGATAGGTATAGGTGCAGGATTTGCATCCGTCTTCGGGACACCATTGGCAGGAGCTGTCTTTGCTTTGGAAGTCATCATCATCGGACGCATGCGATACGACGCCATACTTCCCATCTTCCTGGCTTCCTTCTTTGCAAACTATGCATGCCACGCCTGGGGAATCGAGCACACGATATACCACATGACCGAAGTCCCAGAATTAAGCGTAAGCGTCCTGCTCTGGATAATACTGGCCAGTCTCTTTTTCGGACTTACCGCAAGATTATTCTCCAGATCCATTGTTTTCTGGGGACAAACAGCCAAGAAATATATATCATACGCACCGTTCCGCCCCTTAATAGGTGGAGTTTGCATAGCCGTCTGCGTATGGCTTATGGGAACTACCAAATACATCGGTTTGGGCGTACCCGTCATTGTAAGCTCATTTACGGAAGTACAAATGTGGTACGATTTCCTTATTAAATTATTACTGACAACATTTACCATCGGTGTAGGATTCAAAGGCGGAGAAGTGACCCCCTTGTTTTTTGTCGGAGCTACCTTAGGCAGTGCCTTATCTGCCATTATCCCCCTACCGTTATCATTCATGGCAGGCATTGGCTTTGTAGCCGTTTTTGCAGGAGCTACCAATACACCTATTGCATGTACGCTTATGGGAATAGAACTTTTTGGAATCGAAGGCGGTATGTATTTAGGCATTGCCTGTGTAGCATCGTATCTTTTCTCGGGACATAGCGGAATCTATACTGCACAAATCGTGGGAAGCCCCAAACATATAGCCTACTGGAAAGCAAAGAAAGGTACAACCATCGAATAAAAATTTCATATCCGTAAAATGGGTACAAAGTTCCCATTTATCGTTACGTTGTCTTTGGGGTGAATCCAGTAATTTTGTGCAAAACAATAAGCTTTGAAGTAACAACGGACAGATAAATCCAACGGTTATGAACAAAATAATTTTTATTTCGGTATTTAGCTTTTTAACATCCAACGTTATGGCACAAGAAAAAATAGTACAAACAGCAGGGCGCGACCAATTAGGAAACTTCGCGCCAAAATTTGCAGAGCTTAATGATGATGTCCTTTTTGGAGAAGTATGGAGCCGCACAGACAAACTAGGGTTACGCGACCGTAGTCTGGTCACCATCACCTCCCTTATCAGCCAAGGAATTACAGACAACTCGCTTACCTATCACCTGCAGTCGGCCAAAAACAACGGTATAACCCGTACTGAGATTGCAGAGATCATTACACACATCGGTTTCTATGCAGGCTGGCCAAAAGCATGGGCTGCTTTCAACCTTGCAAAAAATGTATGGGCAGAAGACGAGACCGCTCAGAACGCCAAAGAAGCTTTCCAACGAGAAATGATATTCCCGATTGGTGAGCCCAACACTGCATTTGCAGCCTACTTTACCGGCAACAGTTATCTGGCACCTGTCTCAAACGAACAAGTGAAAATATTCAACGTCACCTTCGAACCCGGCTGCCGCAACAACTGGCACATCCACAAGGCAACCGAAGGAGGCGGACAAATGCTGATTGGAGTAGCCGGACAAGGCTGGTATCAGGAAGAAGGAAAACCGGCAGTAAAAATACTCCCCGGCACTGTTATCCATATTCCTGCCAACGTCAAGCACTGGCATGGTGCCACATCAGACAGTTGGTTTGCCCATCTTGCTTTTGAGCTGGACGGTAAAGATACCGCCAACGAATGGCTGGAAGCAGTTTCGGACGAGGATTATCTCAAGCTGAAAGACTAAAGGAAATCATCCAAGATATTGCATCATCATTCGTCCGCAATTCCAAAATAGACTATCTTTGCGATACGATAATCTTTCAATAAACTATAATATGGAAAATTTGCAACTAAAAGAAGTATCGGACGTCACCGATGAAAATGTAAAGACTGTGCAAGGGCTGCTTAATCAGCTGACTTCCTCCCCTATTTCTTTTACAAAGGAAAAGCTGCAAACTATTATCGATAACAAAGATAGTCACTTGTATTTCCTCCAAAAAGGAGAACAAGTATACGGGATGATTACAACCGGCAGCTACGAAGCTCCCACAGGGCGGAAAACTTGGATTGAAGATGTGGTAGTAGATGAAAAATTCAGAGGCGCAGGCCTGGGTAGAAAAATGTTGCAGGAAATGCTCGACAAATTATCTCTGGAAGAGAACACAACTTTAATGCTAACATCCAACCCTAAAAGAATAGCAGCTAATGCCTTATATAAATCCCTAGGCTTTACCCCCAAAGAGACCAACGTCTACAAAATGGAAATCAAAAAGAAAATCTAAACAAAAAAAGAGCCACAGTCGTTTTCATCCCCTACGATGAAGAAACTGTGGCTCAACAATACCAGACAGGCTATTATAATTTTTCCTTATTCAGCACATTACACTGATGAGCTTTAAGGACTTCCAGACAATGAGGGATATTATTAGGCTTTATCACCACATTGGCTGTATCCTTTTGTGCAAAAGCATACATATACTCTATAAAAACATTCTCGGCAGCGAGGCATTCCAAAACCTCGGCCAGTGAGCCCGGCACATTGGCACAACTCAGGCAAACCACGTCGGTAGACATGACTGCAAAATCCTGCGCACGTAACACCTCAACAGCTTTCTCCACATCCGACACAATAAGGCGAAGAATACCAAAATCCGCTGTTTCGGCCATGCTGAATGCATGCATATTTATATCATTTTTTCCCAATGTACGTACTACATCGTTTATTCTTCCGGTTTTATTCTCCAGAAAAACAGAGAGTTGCTTTATTGTCATAGCTATCTAATTTATATATTAAACTAAAACTCGCTTATCTATCACCCGTTTAGACTTTCCTTCACTGCGTGCAATGCTGTTAGGCTCTACAAGCTTCACATCCGCACTGATAGACAGGACACTCTTCAGTCTGTCGGAAAGTGCTTTCTTCAGATTCAGCATCGAGCCAATATCGTCTGTAAAGAAATCTCTGCGAACTTCCACCTGCACCTGCAAGGTATCCAGATTTTTGACACGGTCTACAACCAGCAGGTAATGCGGTTCGAATTCTTTCATTTCGAGGATTACACTTTCTACCTGCGACGGGAATACATTAATACCACGGATAATAAGCATATCGTCACTACGTCCCATAATCGGAGTCATACGTACGGTAGTACGGCCACACGGACAAGTGCCTTCCATCAGTGAAGTCAAGTCTTTTGTACGATAACGCAGCAGCGGCATACCCTCTTTAGTAAGCGTGGTAAATACCATTTCGCCAACCTGGCCTCTAGGAAGCGGTTCCAGCGTATCGGGTGAAATAATTTCGGGGTAGAAATGGTCCTCAGCTATATGCGAGCCGTTTTTACACTCACACTCATGGGCAACACCCGGACCGATAATTTCACTCAATCCGTAAATATTATATCCATTAATACCCAGACGGTCCTCTATTTCACGGCGCATATTCTCGGTCCACGGCTCAGCACCAAAAATACCTACCCGCAAGAAAATATCTTTTTTCGACAGTCCGGCCTTATCTAAAGCCTCAGCCAAATACAAAGCATACGAAGGAGTACAAGCCAGTCCGGTAATCTGAAGGTCGCGCAACAGGCGAATATGCTTTTCCGTATTTCCGGTAGAAGTCGGTATCACAGTAGCACCAATATGCTCTACCCCATAATGCGCTCCCAATCCGCCAGTAAACAGTCCGTAGCCATAACCTACAGAAACAGTATCTTCGCGTGTAATGCCATAAGCCGTAAGCGAACGGGCAATCGCCTCCTTCCAGATTTCCAAATCCTTACGCGTATAACCTACTACAGTAGGATTACCCGTGGTTCCCGAAGAAGCATGCACACGCACAATCTCCGACTTGGGGGCAGCCATCAGGCCATAAGGATAATTATCGCGCAGGTCCTGCTTGGTAGTAAAAGGGAGTTTCACAATATCATCGATAGACTTGATATCTCCGGGCAACAAATCCATCTCCTGCATTTTCTTTCTATAGAATGGCGTATTGTGGTATACATAATCCACCAATTTCTGTAAACGCTTTCCCTGCAGCTCGCGCATCTGCTCCGGGTCCATGCACTCTTTATTCGTGTTCCAAATCATAATCGTATTTCAATTTAAAGTCAGTTATTTGTGTGTAATATTTTGTTTCTCAATCTATCGGATGGTCGGCTCTGAAAGCCTTCATACGCTCTTCCAATACCGGATACAATTCTTCACGCATACGCGATGTACAAGCTCTCACACCCTGCTGGTCGCTTCCGGTAGTAGCCAGCGAAATGCTGCTGACACCGTAATACATCAACTCGCACAACAGTTCGCCTCCTGTCAAGCCCGGATAACCCAGCGTAAAGAAGAAACCGTCGCCCACCTTCTGAGTCACATCACGATCGTAGACGATGGAAAATCCGTTATCGGTAAAAATTTTCTTCATGCGTGCTGCCCTGCGCTCGTATTCACGGGTATCGGCCACAAAATCAATCTTACCTTCGACCGACTGATTCAGCATCTCGGCCAAGCCATATTGAGTAGTAGCTGTACATCCGGAAGTAATCATATACATAATAGATGCAATGAAAGTAGGTCCGAATACCCCGGAATCCTCATAGCGCTCTGCCAATGCAGGATACTGCTTGTCGAACAATTTATCGGATACACAAGCCAAGGCAATACGCTGTCCGGCATAGCTGAATATCTTCGAAGCAGACAAGAACAATATATAGTTATCCGTATAACGAGCCACCGTAGGCACAAACGGAGCCTGATAAGGACGACCGAAAGGATGACGGAAGTCCATACAGAAGTAGGCCTGGTCTTCCATCACAATCGTATCGTAACGCGTAGCAAGCTCACCGATAATCTGCAGTTCCTCCTCCTCCAAACAAATCCAAGCCGGATTATTAGGATTGGAATAAACAATGGCAGCTATATCGCCCTCCCGCAGGAACTCTTCCAACTTTCCACGCAAAGCCTGTCCGCGATAATCATGAATATCGAACAATTTCCACTGAATGCCCAAAATGCGAAGCTGCGACTTCTGGATAGGGAAACCCGGGTCAATAAATAGAACCTTGTCTTTACCGGGAATGCGCTGAGTACATGCTATAAATGCACCGAACGAACCGGCCACAGACCCTGTTGTAGGCAAACATGCACGCGGAGAAATATCAATATCGATAAAAGCCTTTATGAAACGAGATGCAGCCTCCTTCAGTTCGGGCACACCAGCTGCCGCCGGATATTGAGCTCCCAAACCTTTATCGAGCGCCGCCTTTTCAGCCTCAATACCTACTCTATTGGCAGGAAGTCCCGGAGACCCCTGATCCATACGCACAAAAGGAATACCCGTAAGCTGCTCCAGACGAGAAGCAACCAGCAAGACATCACCAATGGTAGCATTAGAAAGATCGGCTACTTTCATCTCCTTCACCACCTGTGCTACCAGCTCTTCACTAAACACCTTACTCATATGGCTATTTCTTCATTAATTGTTGTGCATATTCATAACCTATCTTAAAAGCACGGTGATTCATTTCTACAACGGCTTCCCCCTTCGACCGGAATATCCGCTCAATACTATGATACAACTCATCGGTATCAATAATCTTCAGAAAGACAGCTGCCGCACCCAGCAAAATCACATTACCGCACCGCGGCATGTTATTCTCCTTCGCAATAGCATCCACATCCAGTGCCACAACATGCGGCAAACTGTTCAGTTCCTGCAGCAGCTGTTCGGTGTCAGGATAATTAGGAATATTGATGAAAGGCGCAGACGAAGTAATAATCCATCCTTCTTTAGAAAGATAAGGAAGATAACGCAAAGCCTCCATCGGCTCCAATGAAAGAATAATATCTGCCATGCCCAACGGTATCAAATCGGATGCAATCGGCTGGTCAGACAAACGCAGATTAGACTGCACATCCCCTCCACGCTGGCTCATGCCGTGTACTTCAGCCTGTTTCAGTGTTAACCCCAAACGTGTCGCTGCTTCACCTATAATTGTAGCAATAGAAAGAATACCCTGTCCTCCTACGCCTGATAAAATTATATCTGTTTTCATGCTTTTGCTGCTCTTTTCTGTTTTAACTTACGGTTAAGTGTCTGCATACATTCACGGCGTGGAATAATGACAGAAACTCCATTGTACTCTATCTCTTCTTTAAGGATACGTGTGATTTCCTCCATATTCTTAGGTAACGGGACTACGACACGCACATGTTCCGGCTCAACTCCCAATCCCAGACAGATTGCCTCGAACTTATTAGTTCCGGCTGAATCCTGTCCACCTGTCATTGCCGTAGTAAGATTGTCGGAAATGATAACGGTAATATTAGCCTTATCATTCACGGCATCCAGCAATCCGGTCATTCCAGAGTGTGTGAACGTAGAATCTCCAATCACCGCAATGGCAGGGAAAAGTCCGGCATCAGCAGCCCCCTTTGCCATCGTAATAGAAGCACCCATATCCACACAACTGCTCAGCGTACGGAAAGGTGGAAGTGCCCCTAGAGTATAACAGCCGATGTCTCCAAAAATCTTGGCATCAGGGTATTGTGCTGCCACACGGTTCAGTGCATCGTACACATCGCGGTGACCACATCCGTTGCACAATGCTGGCGGACGGGGGACAATGTTCTGGGCTGCAGCATAAACCGAAACCGGCTGTAAGCCCAATGCCAGACGCACACTGTCGGGGGTCAGCTCACCCGTACGAGGAAGGTCACCACTAAGGCGGCCCTTTATGGTATATTTTCCAGGCAAAATACCTTTAAGCTGCTCCTCCACAAAAGGCTGTCCGTCTTCTACAACCAGCAGCGACTCGCACGACTCAGCCAAAGCCAGCAACTTATCTGAAGGCAAAGGATATTGAGCAATCTTCAAAACCGGATAAGGACATCCATCCGGATAATTTTCCATCACATAATTATAGCCAATACCACACGCCAGAATACCCAGCTTCGCCTTATTTTCATTACCAGTCTGTGGTTTATAATCATTAAAAGGAGAATCCTCAGACAAACGTACCAAAGTGGGCTGGGCAGCAATTACTTCCTGATACCTGCGGCGGGCATTTCCTGGCAGCAACACCCAATCTGAAGGAACAGAAGGACGTCCTGTAGACATAACATTCAGGAAATCTGATTTCACAGCCACTGCGGCACGCGAGTGCGCCATGCGGGTCGTAATACGCATCAGTACCGGAAGCCCCTCACGCTCGGACAATTCGTAAGCATAAGCCATCATATCATAAGCTTCCTGCTGAGAAGCCGGCTCAAGAATAGGAATCATGGCAAACTTGCCATAAAAACGGGAATCCTGCTCGTTCTGCGAAGAATGCATTGAAGGGTCGTCTGCCGCCAACACCACTACTCCACCATTCACACCTGTAATGGCTGAGTTAACAAAGGCATCTGCACAAACATTCATTCCTACATGTTTCATACATACCAGTGCACGCTTACCTACATAAGACACACCTAAAGCAGCCTCCATAGCTGTTTTTTCATTGGTACACCATGTACTATGCAATTTTCTCTCCTTAGCCAAAGGATATTCCTGAATATACTCGGTAATTTCTGTTGAAGGAGTACCGGGATAAGCATATACACCCGCTATCCCCGCATGAATGGCTCCTAAAGCAATAGCCTGATCGCCTAGTAATAATATTTTTTCCATAGAATTCGATTGTTAGTCTAATTTAAATGAGTCGGCATCCTCCAAAACAGGAAACTTCTCTCTGAATGCCAATAATTCTTTCATATCAATATCTGCAACGGCAATACATTCCTTGCCGTCTTCACAAGCCGATACAATCTTGCCATATGGATCTATCACAGCGCTGCCACCACAATACTGACAGAACGGATCAGACCCAACCCGGTTGACAGCCAGGACGTAGCACTGGTTTTCGATGGCACGTGCCTTGAGCAGAGCCTTCCAAGCCTCAACACGCGGAGTAGGCCAACTGGCTACATATATCGCAACATCGTAGTCATTGCGGTTACGCGAGAAGACCGGAAAACGCAAGTCATAACAAATCTGCAGCAATATACGTACACCTTTATACTCGGCTATCACCCTTTCGTTACCCGGCGTAAACCGTTTGTCCTCCCCACCGTAAGTAAACAGATGTTTCTTATTATAACAAACAACCTTCCCATCAGGATAGACAAAATGAAAACGGTTATAGAATTTTCCATCTTCCTCGACTGCAATGCTACCAGCAATTGCAGCATCTTTCTCCGCAGCCTTCTTACGCATCCACGCTAGCGTACTGCCATTTTTATCGGCTATTCCCTCAGGGTGTGTACAAAAACCAGTAGAAAACATCTCGGGCAGTACATACAAGTCTGCTTTGTCGGCCTTATCCATTATTTCATCCACATGCTGTGTGTTAGCAGAAATATCAGACCAGTAAATATCGTTTTGTAAAATCGTAACTTTCATGCTTTTCATACTTAGAATACGCCAAAGGTAGCAATTTCATAACAAATAGCAATATTTTACTACAAAATATTTACACTTTTGCAGCCGCATGCATAATTATCCATATTACGAGTAAAAAGAACTTGCACATCTAAAAGATTTGCTTATTTTTGTAAATAGCAAGCGAAATGCTGAAAACTTTTAATTAATACATTATATTTTATGGAAGAATTTGCACTATTATCCCCCCTCTTAATAACCGTAGCAGGTTTATTGATTGGGGCCATTCTGAAATCACTGCTAAAGCACAGCAACTTTCCGTATACAGTTGCTCTGTTTGTACTCGGGCTTGGCATCGGTTTACTGGACCGCGCCGGCTTTCTTCAAGCATTCCCAGATGTCAGCAAAGCACTGGGAAATGTAGCAGACACTAACCCTGATTTTATTCTGTATGTCTTTCTGCCTATCCTGATTTTTGATGCGGCATATGAAATGAACATGCACATTTTCAAGAAAACACTGGCAAATGCAACGCTGCTGGCAGTCCCGGGACTATTAATCTGTATGGGACTGACTGCAGTCTTCCTCATCACCATCAGTTACTTTTTACCGGGATACGAAGCCTGGACCTGGCCTTTCGCACTTATGTTTGGTGCCCTTATCAGTGCCACAGACCCGGTAGCTGTAGTTGCATTGCTGCATGAACTGAAAACCAGTAAACGATTCTCTACTTTGGTAGATGCAGAATCATTGCTTAACGATGGAACAGGTATCGTATGTTTCATGTTATTCTTCGGAGCTTATACACTCAGTGGGGCCAGCGATGTATCACCACTGGTACAATTCATTCAGGTCGTAGCCGGCGGCGTACTAATGGGCTGGCTATTAGCACGGATTTCCATCTGGTTCATAACCCGAATCAACTCGGAAGAAATGATTCAAAACAGCGTGATTATTTTGGCTGCCTACCTGACATTCATCCTTTCGCAATATTATTTAGGAGTATCAGGCGTGATTGCCCTGGTAGCATTCGGCCTTACCATTGCCTATGTAGGCCGTCCCAGACTACGTCCGGAAGTAAACATTTTCATGGCCAAATTCTGGGAATTACTCAGCCACATCGCCAATACCCTAGTATTTATTATGGTAGGACTTGTAATTGCAGAAAAAGTAGATTTCTCATGGCTGAATTTAGGAGTGCTGATTGTCATGTACATTGCCTTGAACCTTTTCCGGTTCCTCATGATTACGCTGCTTTATCCGATTATGAAAAGTCTGGGATATGGCCTTACCAAACGAGAATCTGTAATCCTAACCTGGGGAGGTCTGAGAGGAGCTTTAGGTATGACACTTGCGCTTATGGTATCGTATACTCCTGCAATCCCCGAAGAAATACGAAGCCAGATTTTGTTCTTTACCGCAGGTATCGTAACACTTACACTCTCTATCAATGCCACAACAATGCGTTGGCTGCTTAAAAAACTGGGACTTATCAGTACCCCATCAGCACGCATCATCATGGAATCCAGAATACGCAAAAGCATTCGTGAGAGTGCAGAAAAGTATTACGACAAACTCCAGAAAAGAGAACCACTTAATGGAGCTAATTGGGAGAAAGTAGGCAAATACTTACCGACACCTGAAGAAGATATACAAATTGCAGCGCCCACAAATGACTTCCTTGCAGAGATACGTTTGAAGCTATTAGACAAAGAGAAAGCTGTATGCAAGAGTTTATATGAACAAGGAATTCTGTCGCAAACATCGTTCAGACGGCTCATGAACTCGCTTGACGAATTATACGACCATGATGGTACATTTTCCATGGATACCCGAAACTCTATTTTCGGCTATTTCTCCCGTTCATTCTTTCTACGGCATCTACGTGAAATGGCGAAAAACCATAACTGGATTGTGTTATATTTTAGAAAGACCATTGGAAATCTGTATGACCTGGGACGAGGATTTATCATCATGCAAAAAGAAGATATAAGATTGCTGGATGAGCTTAGCAGTTCTACACTGCTGGATGAAAAACAAAAGGAAGACCTTTTGCATTTGCATAAGGAAGTGGAAAACAATATCTCCCGCATGGAAGAACAATTATCCAAACTGGCCCAATACTTCCCTAAAGCCTATAATCATGCACTGACCATTAAAGCTATCAGAATGCTTCTCAATAACGAAAAACGAACTGTCAGACAGTTTATTGCTGAGGGAGTCTTATCTGAAAAAGATGCAGATCCATTTTTGGACAATATCACTGAACGAGCTGATGAACTGAACTCTGTAAAACATACATTGATTGGTTCACTGTTCTTCTGGAGAAAAAAATAAGCATCAGCTGAGGTAGACATTTTAAGGTTATAGTTGTCTGTAATTTTACTATTGCAACAACTATAACCTTTTTATTTTTATAATAAAGTATGAGCTTTTAGAAATCATCTACCTTTTTGATACAAAATAAAATGAAATAAGCTGACATATTTTCAGCAAAAATCTTAAGAAACTTTATCTTTATGAATAGGATATCACGTTATGAGTTCTTCACCCCCATTTTCCAGTATCTTTTGTTCTACTTGAACTTCTCGTTTGGGAGATTGACTACAACGAATGGGATGCCTTTGCTATAATCTCCTTTATTTCGCAGTACTCTCCTTCCTGATGAATGCACCAGAACGGGACAGACTTAGCATCTGTAAACTCTTTCATCCGCCAGGCTGATTCAAAACCGCTGGCTACAAAGTGCATAGGTACGAATAAGCCTATACGAAATATATCGAGAAATTGACGGGCTCCGCGAGTATAGCCGTTACCAATGCGTCCGTCTATAGGAAACATCACTACATCGAAACAATCGGTGAGCTTGCGGATGTCTTTCAACTCACCTAAAAAACGCTTTTCTTCTTTTGCCGGATCAACCTCGATACCGAAGTCAGGACTGTAAACCAGTCCTCCGTGGTAATCATCAGTCAAAAAACGTGCGTACCAATTATTCAAGTCGCCAGCATGAAAAATGCACCTGCCATCAGTCTCTATTACCCACGACACACCACTATCATTACTTCCGGTAGCTGTCACACGGAGATATTCGTCTTCCCACATGGCACCTTTCCCTAGCCAGACATCGGCTTCCCCCTTCTGTGCCCGACGGTGTTTCAAGATATCTTTAGAAAGAACATAATACACGTTCATTTTCCTGCTCCGCCAGGAAAAGATGTCTCGGTTGAAATGGTCTTCATGAAAATGACTGGAAAAGACGTATAAAGGCTTGGGAGACTGCAACAAACGTGGAATTACGCCAGCAGGGTCCATCCAGTAATCAAACACAAGAATGCAGCGATCGGTTTCGAGGGCAAAGCCACTATGGAAAATATAGGTAAGTTGCATAAGATTTCTTGAATAGTTTATGCAAAGATAACGTTTTTGCTGAAAAATAGCAGTCAGCCCCCGGGATTAAGGGGCTGTACCTTCTACTTTATAACGGATAGAACGCTCGCTGCGTTGCAGACAGTCAGTAAACACGTTAAGGTCGTTGGTGTAGTTCATCAGTTCCCAAACAAGTTGCATTTCTTCGTCAGTCCATGATAATCCGTGACGTGGATACTTTTTTTGTACATTATGTAGAAGTTCCGGATTGGAATCATCCGGAAGCTTCAGCCGACTGGCCCGTTCACGAAGATGGGCCAACGCGCTATTCCAATAGTTGTGGTAGAGAGGCTGACAGAAGAAGTCTACACTGAGAATCTGCCGCTTCGGCGGACAGTAGAAAATGGCTTCTGTATCAATGGCAGACAGTTCTTGTGCCAGCTGTTCAATGTATGCAGTGGCTGCCGGAGTCTGTACCAAGATAGAGCATTCGTGACGGGCATTTTCCTTATTCCGTCTAGCCGAAAGCCAGTTAAACGAACCTTCCACCAGCAAACAGTCATCAACCACCAATGTCTTGTTGTGAATACCTTTCAAAATTCGCAGACTAACATGGTTTTCTACCAGAGCGCGACGGGCTTTCAGGCTTTCTTCTTTCCACAGACCATTTTTCTTATCCAAATAATGGTCGGTATAAACCACTACTTCTACCCCACGCTTCACAGTTTCCTGAATAAGAGGCAGCAGGTTGTCGCTTTCAAGAGCATGAATGGAGAGAAAGGGCGACACAATTACCACTTTCTTACATGCAGTCTGAAAGGCCTGACGTAAAAGAGCCGTGTGGGCTTCGAGGGTGGACAGACGACAGATTTCAGCCGACTGATAAGGAGTTTCAATGGACTGGCACAATACCGGACCTTCAGCCTGATAAACAAAATCAGCAGAAATTTCGTTCTGCGGACTATCAAACAGCCACTTTGCCAGATTGCCCAACGGAGTGTTCCGATTTGGATGAAAAATATTCATGTTGCCAAACACCAAGAAGTGATATTGCGCACGTGAGACGGCCACATTAAGCATGTTATACTTTCCACCTGCTTCCATAAAATAAGCAGTATCGCCCGGCGAATTGACAGGAGAGAATATCACCAGCGGATACTGAGCTCCTTGCAACGAGTGAACGGTACCAACGGTCATCTCGACAAAATCACTGGCATTGGGAAGTTCATCCAACAGTCTGCGTAGCCGCCATTCTTGTGCCTTAAACGGGGTAACGATAGCAGCCACCTGATGAATCGGTTTTCTGTAAGCCTCTTCCAGTTTCTCTTTTTCACGAGACAACCATTTTACAATGGCAATAGCTTCAGCTTCATTAAAACGGCTTCCGGTCTTTCCTTTCTGACTGAACCCGTTCACATGAACATAACCTTTTGAAGGAAGCGCTGCATATTTCGGACAATCACCTTTCAAGGGAAGCAGTCGTCCGTGATACACATAGTCGTTGCAATATGCAATGATAGAATCCAGACAACGGCGATGCTCACGTAAAAATGCCCCGCGTTCGTTGTCCACCTGATAGCTACTACTTTTACGAGCCATTCTCATGATATTTCCGGAAGAAGACAGAAAACCGTGCTCGGCCAAGAAAGCGTACAGCGGATCTTTTGATGAAGTAACCACACCAAAGCGACGGAGATTGATAAAGGAATATTGTCCGGACACAGACCAAATAGGCTCTATCTGCTCGATATCACCTACAAGTATGGCTTGCCGGGCCAAGCTGAACGAGGGTACTGCCAATTCCGGTGAAACCTGTCCGGACTCATCAACGATGAGCAGGTCAATAGCATTATAAAGGGGCACAGAAGGATTACCTTCATGGGTACAAGTCATATAACGTGGAAGAGAGTGGAACGTGGAAATAAACACCGGCATCACACAAGCCAATCGTCTTAAACGCCTGAGGTAAACAGTACGCTCAGAACAACCTAAATTTCCGGTACAACTGCTCAGACGATGAATGAACTCAGCTTCCCGATGATGGATAGCATACCAGAACATCTGATAGCGGTAGCTGATGTCCAAGCGTACGGCCATGTCTTCCATACAGGACAGGTTCTTATACTCCTCTCCCTCTGTCAATCGAGTGTAACATGCCTTGAAATTGCTGTTCTGCTCCCAACGGGTAATAATATCTTCATAGGCAGGAACCGTCTTACGAAACTTTTGTAGCAATCTATCTAAAAAATGCTTTTCTTCGCTCACTGACCCAGATTCTTTCTGCACCGCAGCGCTTATACCTTTTTCTATCAGTTCTTTCAACAGCATCATCTGGCCACGAAGGTAGTTCTGACACTCTATTTCATCCTTGCATGAGGTATGAAAATAACGGTTGAACTGTTCCAAGTAATATGTGCGGTACTCGTCCACCCGCTCCGGTTTGTCGTATGTTTCTGGAAATCCCTTTCCCCGGTTGCTCAACATCATAGCATAGCGGTCTGACAACTCTTCCTTTCCAGACAGGTACAAGCCTAGCGTATCCAGTTCTGGCAACCAACGTGACGCTAGACGCACTTCGGAAGTATCCGCATCTGAGGCTTCCATCTTGAAATCTTTAAGAATGTTGGTAATTGCTTGGTTATTTACAGAACTAGCCACGATGAGCTCGGGTTCTTCACCCGCCATCACGGAATGCACCAGCCGATTAGCAATAACCGTCTGCAAAAAGGTAGTCTTTCCCGTCCCCGGAGGACCATTGACAGCAAAAATCCGGCTGCCACCAGGATGCGTGTACATAGCAAGCGTTTCACGCTGGGAAACAGACAAGGGGAAATCACTGCTCATTTGAGCTAAGTGCCGCTGGTTAGCATAAATATCCTGACGTGAGGGAAGCGAAAGCAACGGCTCGCATTCGCAGCGTATCAAACATTCAAGCAACGGAAAGTCTTCCTTGCTATCCAGCAACTTGTCGTATAACCGCAGAATGTTCTGTGACATTCCAGTAACAGGTGCTTTTGTAATGACAATCTCTGGCTGGTCTGCATAATTCAGTTCGGTAAAAGTCATCCCTGTAGCCTTTAGGAAAAGAGCTTCACAAGCCTTCCAGTATTCTTCCTCGGTAGCAACATCTATCTCAAATTCCCTCAGGAGACTATCCACTTCATCGAGAGAAGCAAGAGTACGGTCATCCTTTGCGTTGGGCGAAAGGAACTTGCGAACAAACATAGGCACACGCTCCATCGGGTTTTCAGGCAGATGCAAAGAACCGTCAGGTCCTAACATCGCCGTAATGAAGAAAGGATATTCAGGATATGTTTTACCGAGAGGTTTGCCATTCTCGTATTCAGGAAGTAACACACAAGGAGCAATACGCACATTGCACTTCCTACCTTTACTCCATCCGGCAGGGAAAAGCAAGTCTATGTCTTCTTCCGATATCAATTCCGGCATACGATTTTCAAGTGCCAACGTCACGCGCGGCTCTTTATAGGACATGCTGTTACTCCATTCGGCATCCAGCAAGCAGTTTTTCCAGTATTTAAGCAGTTTCTTATCCATAGGTGAACAATATTAGGCAAAAATAGGCGCATTCTGCAATAATCAAAATAGAGTAAAGGTAATAAAGCGTAATTTTGCCTAAAAACAATTTACAGCTCGCATATTTGACTAAGCTGATGTTCGATACTTCTTAGTAATGATAGAAACTATCCGAAAATCTCCACCAAATATCACTATCTTTGTGCCAAACAAATTGTCACATGGAAAGTACCAAACAAAATATAAAACGCATGCAGTGGGAAAACGACTCACTTTACCGACTGATAAGAACTATCAAGAATGTAATGGACCGATACTACCTTGATCCTCTTATCGGGTTGTTCTTCCCTACGGCCGGTGATATTTTCTCCTCAGTTATGATGCTGCCCTTTCTCACTATGTCATTGTTTAAAATCAAGTCCCTCCCACTTACGCTGGCCATCCGCTACAACATGCTGATGGATATGATGCTAGGCATCATCCCGTTATGGATTGGCGACCTGCTGGATATTTTCAACCGCTCGTATTCAAAAAACTACCGGCTGATTGTGGGCTTTGTGGAAGGCGACCAGAAAGTAATTCAGGAAGTAAACCGAAAGGCAGTGCTGACGGCTATGGGCATTCTGGTACTGTGCTTTATCATTTATTGGCTTACCAAAGCTGTTATCTACCTCACTTCCGAACTGTGGGAATGGGTTCAAGGATTATTCTAGAAAGGATATATGGCAAACAACTGCTAAAAAGACGAAAGGCCCCTCTTTCAACAAGAGAGACCTTCCTAACATTTAGACTAAAGCTTAATATACGTAATATAATTACTCCTAAGAGTACAGATTAATTTTCTTTTTTAGAAGCAGACTTTCGTGCAGTCTTTTTAGGTGCAGGTTTATCAGCAAGCTGTGCTTTCAATTCAGCTATTTCTTCATTCAGCTGAATCAATTCTTCACCCTGATTCTTGATGGTAGTCAACAAAGAGTTCAGTTCTTCATTGTCCATATCTACCGGATACAAAGAATTAACACGGCTGATGAAATCACCCAAAATATTCATATAGTTGGTAAATGCATCGTATGGAGAATCATAGATACCTCTATTTAATCCAACACCTGTATCTTTAGTTGTCATGAAACGGAAGTTATTGCTAGCCTGCAAATAATCCCAGTCCTGTTTGATACGACGGTCATTACACAGATGTACACGTTCTGCTACGCTATATAATTTGTTGAATGCTTCACGCTGCATTACATTACCCAACCATGGACTAATATCACGTTCTTCATCGGTCCAAGACATCGGATAAGGAACATCAATCATATCCACTGACTTGAGCTTAGAAATAATTTCTGAAGGAGTAGAGAATGTGATACCACGTTCTTTAGCACATACAGGCAATGCTTTCAGGAATTCCAGAATATTCGAAGACAATGGCTGGGCAATACCCAATGCAGACAACTCCATGAAAATATTAATTACCTGTTCGTTTTCAGGCATATTGGCAATCCTGTGAATATATTTGTCTGCAAACAAAGGATATTCACTCCAGTCTGCATTCGAGAAGCGCAAGCTGATATCATCAGACAATTTGAAATCACGCAGCAACAATTTAAGATTTGGATTCTCTGCGCAATGATACAAATAATGAGAGCTCTTCCATCCCAAAACATGCTTAGCACCTTCGGTCAGCATACCTTTGAATCCCATATCAGCAATCTGACCACCAATTTCATTGGTATATATCAAACTTGAGTTACGGAATACTTGTGGTTCTTTGCCAAAATAATCTTTAATTTTCTGTCTCATACGGCTAACTTCTTCACAGAAGCAATCAGGATTAGCCAATGAAGACAAACCGTGTGAATAAGGTTCGCACAAGAATTCTACACAACCGGTAGCATTCAATTCGTGCAACAATTCAATTACAGCAGGGGCATGAATTTCCAACTGTTCCAAAGCAACACCTGAAATAGACAGAGCTACTTTGAAAGCACCGTTGTTGTTTTTAGCCATTTCAATAAGCGTTTTCAATGCAGGGATATAAGAACGCTCAGCTACTTCATTGATGCCCTGTTCGTTTGCATAATCATCATAGTAGTAATGATCATTACCTATTTCAAAGAAACGATAACGTTTCAAGTGAATAATCTGGTGTATTTCAAAATAAAGACAGATTGTTTTCATATTAGTGTGTGTTTTTTATTTTCCATAATTACTTAAAACCTGTTCATACAGGCGACGGACTTTAAGTCCTACTTTCTCCCATACAATGCCATCGACTTCCTTCTTGCCTTCATCGCGCAGATATTCATACAACGCTTTATTTGTACAAATAGAATGAATGGCATCAGCCATAGCATGAATGTCCCAATAATCAGTCTTAATACATTTAGACAAGATTTCTGCACAACCCGACTGATAAGATATAATAGATGGCACACTGCACTGCATAGCTTCCAATGGAGAAATTCCGAAAGGCTCAGATACAGAAGGCATGATGTACACGTCACTGGCTTTCAAAACCTCATACACTTGTTTACCTTTCATGAAGCCAGGGAAATGGAAGCGGTCTGCAATACCACGCTGAGCTGCAAGATTAATCATTGCATTCATCATGTCACCGCTACCAGCCATTACAAAACGAATATTGCGTGTACGCTGCAAAACCAATGCTGCAGCTTCAACAAAATATTCAGGTCCTTTCTGCATGGTAATACGTCCCAAGAAAGTAACAATCTTTTCTTTAGGATTCTTTTTCGGAACTATTTCCTGTATTTCTTTTGGCAGAGGAGATACAGCATTATGTACAGTAAATACTTTTCTAGGATCCTGGAAATACTTATGTATAACTGTCTGACGAGTCAACTCACTCACACACATAATACAGTCGGCATGATCCATACCGTTTTTCTCTATTGAATAAACCGTTGGGTTTACATTTCCACGGCTACGGTCAAAGTCAGTTGCATGAACATGGATAACAAGCGGTTTTCCTGATACCTGCTTTGCATGAATACCTGCCGGATATGTTAGCCAGTCATGCGAATGAATAATATCAAAACTTTGCTGTCTTGCTACGACACCTGCAACGATTGAGTAGTTGTTGATTTCTTCATGAAGATTATCCGGATAACGTCCAGAAAACTCCATACATCCCATATCATTCGTATGCATGTAGTTGAAATCAGCATAAATATGATCACGCAAGTCATAATACAATTGCGGATCCATATAGCTGCCAAAACGGCTCTTTACAGTATCCCACTGTACGTCTCTCCATACAATAGGCACACTATTCATACCGATAATTTTCAAAAAGCTCTGGTCTTCATCTCCCCATGGTTTAGGAATACAGAATGTAATATCCATATCCTCCTGTTGAGACATACCTTTTGTCAAACCATAACTGGCTGTTCCCAAACCTCCTAAAATATGAGGAGGAAATTCCCATCCAAACATTAAAACTTTCATAGTATTCCTCCTTAAATATTAGAATATTTTTCCAACAAATATAAAGTTCTCAAAATTTCAGCAACATTCATTGCAAATGATACAGCTCCACGACCCTTAAACGGTGGATTACCGTCAAATAATTCAGGAATAGAACCGATACAATGAGATGTCATTTCATCTTCGTAGCTAATCAACTGACGTTCAACAAAGGAAATAGCGCTACGTTTATATATCTTGAGATATGCTTCCATATAGAAGCCTTCCAACCAAGGCCATGCGGTACCCTGATGATATGCATAATCTCGCTGAATCTGAGGACCTACATAGTTAGGATTGTATCCACCACTCTTAGGACTTAAAGAACGAAGTCCCTTTGGAGTAAGTAACTCTTTAGTAACAATGTCCAATACAGCTTTTTTCTGCTTAGCATCCAATGGAGAATAATCGAAGGCAACTGTAAAGATCATATTCGGGCGGACACTCCAGTCCATCATATTACCGTCAACATAATCCAACAAATAACCATATTCATTGAGGAATGTATTGACAAAGCCTTCGCCAGCCTTACCTGCCAATTCAAGCAATCTTGGAGCCACTAAATTATCCCCTCTTTCCTGCAGCAAGTTACCTACAAACATCAATGCATTATACCACAACGCATTAAATTCTACGATATAACCTGTACGCGGGATAACCGGACGACCATTCACTGTAGAGTTCATCCAAGTCACAGCTTTATTTATGCCATTAGAATAAACAAGTCCGTTCTGATGGATAAATAAGTTTGGATGCTTCTCTCCAACCAAATAATTCATGATATCAATCAGCAGCTGACCATACTTGTTATAAGCTTCATCTTTTGATACCATCTTGGCATATTGCTGGATAGTCCATACAGCCCACAACAAGACATCCGGATGTTCCATCTCATAAATCTTGAGGTTACATTCGTCATCGTTGTTGATAAAAGCATAAATAGCTTTTGAAGCAGTCTGCATTACGGCCTCAAACTTATTCTGCTCTCCAACTGAAAGTGTCAAGCCGGGCAATGATATGAACAAATCGCGTGCACGACATTTAAACCAAGGATAACCTGCCAGAATATAAGATTCACCCTCCTGCTTATTAAGGAACTGATGAGCTGCATTGATAAGACAGTGCTTAAAATTATCTCGAGGAGTACGCTCCTGAACTTCATGTTCAAACAGTTCCAACAGATTCTGTGTATCACCGTCAGAAATACCACCCGAGAATACAATACTTTCACCCTTCTGGATATTCAATTCGAAATAACCAGGTACATACAAGTCCTCATTAAAGTCATAACCACGTTCCTGTTCCTTCGGATACTCTATGCCTCTATACCAATCTGGCTGATAAACAAATTTCGCTTCTTTGTTAAACTGCATATATAACTCCGGATAACCAGGATACATACAGGTCTTTATACCATTCTGAACCTCATCATAATGTCTGCTAGCCTGGGCATTCTCATGAGTATATTGTCGAACACTACGGAAAGCTAAGAAAGGACGCAATCGTAAAGTTGTTTCAGAATGAGCATCTACCAGTGTATAGCGAATCAGGATTCTGTTTTCATGATGAACAAAAACTTTTTCCTTTTTCAAAATGACCCCACCAACTCGATACAATGTTGTAGGAACCTTCTCACATTCGAATTCACGGATATACTTATGTCCGCGCGGACTGAAGTTGTCTCCTTGGTACTTGTGAAGTCCTAAATTAAATTCTGCACCGTGCTGAATTACCGTTTCGTCAAGAGAAGAAAGCAATACATGGTTTTCGTCATCCAATTCCGGAATGGGGATAACTAGCAAACCATGGTATTTACGCGTATTGCAGTCTACAATACTTGAGCAATGGTAAGCCCCGGAGCGATTTGTCCTCAGAATTTCACGGTAAAGTGATTCCTGCAAATTGGTCATCAGGGTCTTGTCAAACTGTAAATAACTCATAGTTGTTATATTAAGGTTATAATTCAAAATTATTTGTCTGCGTTTATTATATTGTGATTCCCAAAATTAATCATTTTAAATAGATTCCAAAATGAAAACTTAAGTTTTTTTGCTGGTTTTGGTCAAAATAATTATTTACAAATGCCAATTAACTATTTTAAACCACAAAAACATGCTAAATAACATTTTATTACAGATAACCACTTCCAGAGCTTATAAAAAAAGAGGATTTAGTTTTTTTTATAAAACCAAATCCTCTCTTTATTATAGTATCAAACTATTAGTTTCTCAATCAATCATGTCAAAGCCGCAGTATGGAACCAATGCTTTCGGGATACGTATACCTTCCGGTGTCTGGTTATTCTCAAGCAATGCAGCCACAATTCTAGGCAATGCCAAAGCAGAACCGTTCAAGGTATGACACAATTCTGTTTTCTTAGTCTCGGCATTTCTATAACGGCATTTCAAGCGGTTTGCCTGATAAGTATCGAAGTTAGAAACAGAACTTACTTCCAACCAACGCTTCTGAGCTTCTGAATAAACTTCAAAGTCAAAGCAAAGTGCTGCAGTAAAGCTCATGTCGCCACCGCAAAGACGCAGAATACGGTAAGGAAGTTCCAGTTTCTGAAGCAGACCTTCTACATGGTCGAGCATCTCGTTCAAACTCTCGTAAGAGTGACCTGGCTTATCGATGCGAACAATCTCTACCTTGTCGAA
>ENA-UEQH01000461-UEQH01000461.1-human-gut-metagenome-genome-assembly--contig:-NODE-461-length-22865-cov-7.451861_pt1 | contig 22865 bp, 27 predicted proteins | sample MGYA00242945_ERZ507943 | MGnify/ENA primary metagenome ERZ507943 (study PRJEB26167, sample SAMN06115418) | human gut metagenome | host: Homo sapiens | place: China:Hubei | collected 2015-03-06 | study... | reverse complement strand
GGATCAACTGCTTAAACTGCTCCTGATTCATATTCATAGCTGCCATATCTGTCAGCTCCTTTCCTTTGTTTGGGTATAGTATACCGCGTGACAAGCGGTTTTACTGTGACGGCGTCACATAATTTGAGAAAATCGGCGCGGCGCTGCTCCGGTTGTACGATTAGGCTCCTTGAGCTCTGCAAAGCCTTTGGAGTTCAAACAGAAAATACCCACAGCCAAAGCGACTGTGGGTATGATCAAATCAGATTGTACGAGCTGACGCTGTCCTGCCGATCTCTACAGACCGTAGCTGCTTCATCCATCTGCAAAACCCCGACGCTCCGTGGCTGACGGGGGTTATCCGCACTTGCCAATACGCCCAAAGGGGGCTCCTTAACGCGCAGAAGGAGTTGTGTTTCAATATCCGTGATCGTAATATGCGAGAGGTAGGCGGCGCACTGCTCGTTCATCTGCCGGTACAGCGCGTCCATCACGCCCGCCATACCGGAGCAAATGGCGCAGTCCCGGTCAATGTCGCCGCTGTGCCACGCGCAGTCCACAAAGCGGGTATTTATCGCCTCCGCCACCTGCCGGAGAGAAAGGGCTGCGGGGTCGGTGCAAAGGCGATAGCCGCCGTCCAAGCCCTCCCGGGTCTCCACCATTCCCGCCTTTTTCAGCCCCGCCAGCACCCGGCGAACGCGGGTGGGGTTGGTGCAGATGTTCTCCGCCAGTGCCTCGCTGCTGAGAGAACGCCCGCTGTGGCTCAGGCAGACCAGCGCGTGAACCGCCAGATTAAAAGAGCTGTCCATCCTTACCCCTCCTTCACAAGCTCGTAGGGCCAGTCGATGACGCCGCCGAAGTCATAGACGTTCTGATACCCCAACGCCAGCAGCTTTTGGGCGGCATCCTTGCTGCGGCGGCCGCTGCGGCAGTAGATCAGCAGCGTGGCTTCCTTGTCGGGCAGCGCCTCGGGCATTTCGCTCCCGATGCTTTCGTTGGGGACAAGAACGGCGTTTTCAATATGTCCGACGTTGTATTCCTCCCGGGTGCGGACGTCCACCACCACGACCTCCTGCGAGGCCATCATCTCATAGGCTTCCTCGGCGCTGATCTTATGATACGCCGCCTTGCTGGGAGCGTCCTCCTCTGTCGGCACCGGCTTGTCCTTGGTTCCCCCGCAGCTCACCAGAAGCAGTGCAAGCACGGCGGCAAGTGCCGCGAAAAGCAATATCTGACGCATAATCAACCTCCAATGCAACTGTGTTTACTGCTGATACAGTTTATATTGAAATATAACAGATACAGTTAAAACTGTTAAGGTACTTCGAGGCAGCTTTTGGCGCACAAGCCCTTTGTGGTTGTTGACAGAGAAAAAAATATAGGTATAATAAAAGCAAAATAATAAGACTCATTCTTGCATTTAGAGGGTTGGCGGTATGCCAAAATACGCAGAGGAGATATTGGCCGCCGTAACGGAGCTGCAGCAGCATCCCACGGCGGAGCAGGTGTTCCTGGAGATGAAAAGGGAGCATCCCAGCATCGCTCTGGGTACGGTATATAAGCATCTGAACGCCTTGGCAGAGGAAGGTATGCTGCACCGCATCACCGAGCCGGGTTCGCCGGACCGGTACGACCGAACGGAACGGCACGATCACCTGATTTGCAGTCGTTGCGGGAAAATTGCGGACGTTCGCCTGCCGGATATGCAGAGTCAAATCGAACGGGCACTGGGGAAGGAGATCCTCTCCTACGACCTTAGAATTCGGTACATCTGCCCCGCTTGCCGGGAGCAGAAAAAAGACAATATTATGGAGGAGAAGCATCATGAACGCTAACGTATCTAAGCTGCTCAACGAGCAGATCAATAAGGAGTTCTACTCCGCCTATCTGTATCTGGACTTTGCCAATTACTACGCCTCCGTCGGACTGGACGGCTTTGAGAACTGGTACCGGGTGCAGGCGCAGGAGGAGCGGGATCACGCCATGCTGTTTTATCAGTATTTGCAGAATAACGGCGAGGGCGTCACCTTTGAGACTATCGCAAAGCCGGAGTGGGAACGGGGCGACCACATGACCCCGCTGAAAAAGGCACTGGAGCACGAGAAGCTGGTCACCGCCAGCATCGATGCCATCTACGCCGCCGCATACGAGGTCAGGGACTTCCGCGCCATGCAGATGCTGGACTGGTTCATCAAGGAACAGGGCGAGGAGGAGAAGAACGCCGCCGACCTCATCACCAAGATGGAGCTGTTCGGCGGTGACAACAAGGGGCTGTATATGCTCAACAGCGAGCTGAAGGCACGGGTCTACACCGCGCCCTCGCTGGTGCTGTAAGCCCCGCGCGGCTGCGGGCCTTTGCATCAGACAAAAGGCAGACTGCAGATGGCCTGCCTTTTCTTCCACCAGGCGGTTAGAGAAGACTAACTGTGTATAAAACAGAAAGGACTTCAGAACTTGAACAAGGAAAAGGAGATCGAAACCGTTACCCTCATGATGCGCCGGTATTGTTGGGGCGTGCATGGGACAAGGGGCGAGGCGCTTTGTCCGGCGTGCAATGCACTGCTGGAATACGCCAGAGAGCGGCGGGACAGATGCCTGCACGGGAAAATTTAGTGGCACTTTGAATCCTTTCCGAGAGGCACAATGCGGCAAAAAATAAAGAAGAGATAAGGGCAACGGCTATGAAAGAACGAAAGACCTTCTGGGACAAAAATGCCGGTCGTTATGACCGCTTTATGCGAAAGGATCGGGCGGCATACGAAGAGATGTATAAGCTGATCCGGCCGGTGGTGAAAGCCAAAACGGTGCTGGAACTGGCAACCGGCACGGGACTGATCGCAAAAAACATCGTGAACGCGGCGGCGCACATCGAGGCGACGGACGCTTCCGCGGAGATGATTCTTGAAGCAAAGCGGGATAATCAATCTGCAAAGCTGCACTTTTCGGTGCAGGATATGTTCCGCCTGCCCTATGCGGACAAGTCCTTCGATGTGGTGATCGTATCCAACGCACTGCACATCGTGCCGCAGCCGGAAAAAGCTCTGCAAGAGATCAAGCGGGTGCTGAAGGACGATGGCGTGTTGATTGCGCCCACCTTCACCCACGCGGAGAATTCTATTTTCGGCAAGGTCAGGGCATTTTTCATGAAGCTGGCGGGCTTTCCCCTCCACAGCAGGTGGACGAGCGAGGAATACCTGCGCTTCCTGCGGCAAAACGGTTGGTCAGTACGGAAAAGCGCTGTTTTGAAGGCATCCTTCCCGCTGACCTATGCGGAATGTGTGAAATTGGAGGTGTGATAAGATGTCATTTTTTGAGAACACCAGAAAGCCTGTAGGGCTTGGTGGAAAAATCATGGTCGCCATGATGAATCTGGGTCACAGCCCTGTGGCGCAGTGGGGGCTTCGATTTTTGGAGCTTACGCCGGACGCCAAGGTACTGGACTGCGGCTGCGGCGGCGGTGCGAACATGAAAAGACTGCTGAAAAAATGCCCGCAGGGCATCGTGAAGGGCATCGACTATTCGCCCGTCAGCGTGGAGAAGTCGAAAAAGGTCAACGAGGCCGCCATCGCGGAGGGTCGCTGCGCCGTTCTGCAAGGCAGCGTGGCGGATATGATGTTTGCGGACAACTGGTTCGACGCGGTCACGGCCTTTGAAACCGTCTATTTCTGGCCTGACCTGCCCCGATGCTTCCGGGAGGTTTATCGAGTGCTGAAGCCCGGTGCGACATTTCTCATCTGCAACGAGAGCAACGGCGACTCGGACAGGGACGAAAAGTGGACGGAGATCATCGGCGGCATGACCATCTATAAGGACATTGAATTAAAGGCGTATCTGGAACAGGCGGGTTTTCACGAGGTGCAGATACACAAAAAGAAAAGCTGGCTCTGCATCACGGCGCGGAAATGAGGGAGAAGCAGACAGATGAAGGACAAGAAGCTCCTATTTGACCGCAAATGCCATGTGCTGTATTCCCGGCCCTGCAAGAAGGAGATACGGGCGAAAATCGCCCTGCACTATCCTGCGGCAGAGCGGGAGGTGGTATGGGAAAAGGTGCAGCGGCAGTATGCGGAGTTTCTCTCCGACTGGCGTACCGACTTGGGTGGCAAACAGAACTTCCACAACGGCGTAGGCGGCACCTACGACTGTATCGCCATCATGAGCTATTACACAGTCTGCAAAGCCGTCACATCCTTCCGTGAGATCGAGAAGATGGAGGAAAATCTGATTCTGCCGATCTTCCACAGGCTGCGGTTTGTGAACTGCAACAAGCCGTTCTGGAGGAAGCTGATGTACAGGGCGTTTGTACGGGCGAAACGCGGCTGCGACAAGTGGCACGATTACGAGATGACGGTTGCGCCTTATGATAAAGATGACCCTATTCATTATGAATTTACATCGTGTCCGACGGCGGAGTTCGCCATCCGGCACGGCCTTACGGATATCATGCCCGCCCTGTGCAATGTGGACTACGCATCTATGGAGCTGCTCCACGCAAGACTGGTGCGGACGACTACCTGCGTGGACGGCTGCCGATGCGATTATACCATCTGCGGCGATAAAGACCCATACTTAAAGGAACATCCCGAATACCGGGACGAGGCGGGATTCAGAAGAAACAAATAGTACTGCAACGCAAAGGCGGTGAGACGAATGGAAACCTTTCTCGGAATCATGATCCCTTTCTTGGGAACAGCACTGGGCTCGGCCTGCGTGTTCTTTATGAAAAGATCCCTTGGCAGTTTGGTGCAGCGCGCCCTTGCGGGCTTTGACGCCGGGGTGATGGTGACGGCGTCGATATGAAGCCTGCTGATCCCCGCCATCGAGCAGTCGGAGGATATGGGGAAACTGTCCTTTCTCCCCGCCTTTATCGGCTTTTGGAGCGGCGTGCTGTTTTTGCTCCTGCTTGACCGGCTGATTCCCCATCTTCATGTGGGAAGTGAACAGGCCGAGGGCCCGAAAAGCAGGCTCGGGCGCACCACCATGATGGTGCTGGCAGTGACCCTGCATAATATTCCGGAGGGAATGGCGGTTGGCGTGATGTACGCAGGATTCCTCGCGGGGAATACACAGATCACGGCGGCAAGCGCGCTTGTCCTGTCCCTTGGCATCGCCATTCAGAATTTCCCCGAGGGAGCGATCATCTCCATGCCGCTGCGGGCGGAGGGCGAGAGCAAGGGCAGGGCATTTCTCGGCGGCGTGCTCTCCGGCGTGGTGGAGCCCATCGGCGCGGTGCTGACGATTCTTGCGGCGCAGATGGTGATCCCGGCGCTGCCGTATTTTCTGAGCTTTGCCTCGGGCGCCATGCTCTATGTGGTGGTGGAGGAGCTGATTCCCGAAATGTCACAGGGAAAGCACTCCAACATCGGCACAATTTTCTTTGCCGTGGGCTTTAGCGTCATGATGACGCTGGATGTGGCGCTGGGATAGGCGCGGAGGTGCCGCTGCTTTTGCGACAGCGACGATATCAGCTACGCCGGTCTGCATCCGAAGCTCGTTTGGCATCGAATGAAAACGCTGAGACGCGGCGACGACCGCTGCGATTTTTGCATGAAGACCGTTAGAAAAGAAAGGAGTCCCAAGAATGAAGCCTGACTACAAAAACTGGATCCCCAAGGGAATGCTGTTTTCGCTCATCGCGGGGACGGTGCTGTCGCTTGCGCTGCTGCTTGTTTTCGGCGTATTCGGCATCGGTGTGAGCGGAAAGCTGCGCGTCGTGCTGGGCGTGGTATTCGGCATCGCCTTTGTCGTCTGTGCAAAGTACACCCAGTGGTGCGTGTATGCCTATCGGAGCTTTTCCTATGACGGCGAACGCAAGCTCTCAAAGCAGATCATTGACGGCACGGCGGAGCATATCACGCTGCCGGAGGGCGGCGTGGGACTGGATATCGGCTGCGGCAGCGGCGCGCTGACCATTGCCTGCGCAAAGCGCAATCCGCAGGGAAAAATGGTCGGTATCGATCGCTGGGGCAAGGAATACGCCTCCTTCAGTCTGCTGCTGTGCGAAAAAAACGCCGCTGCGGAGGGTGTGAAAAACGCTTCGTTCCAACGTGGGAACGCCGTGAAGCTGGATTTTCCCGATGAGAGCTTCGACGCGGTGACCAGCAACTATGTCTATCATAATATCACGGGAAAGGACAAGCAGCAGCTTCTGCTGGAAACGCTGCGCGTGCTGAAAAAGGGCGGAACATTTGCTATCCATGACCTGATGTCGCCCCGTAGATACGGCGACATGCAGGCATTTGTCCAAAAGCTCAGGGAGATGGGCTATGAGCGTGTAGAGCTGATCGACACGACCGACGGCAGCTTCATGACACCGAAGGAGGCCAAACGCCTGATGCTTCGCGGCTCAACATTGCTGGTGGGAAGAAAGTAAGGCGGCGATGACATCAGCAATTCTGGTCTGCATCCGAGGCTTACTCGGCAGAGAACCATGGAACCATGACGCTCGCTCACGGCGGCAGGCGGTGATTCTCTCTCAAGAGCCGTTGTACGAGAACGCCCTGCGCGCCGCCATCGATGCCGCCTGTTATACCACAGGGGTGATATTCAAACGAGGACATGCGAAAAGAAGGAGCCGTTTCCATTCTTGAAGAAGTAGTCGGCGATTTTTGAAGAGCCGCCTTCGGGCGGCTTCTCAAGGGCTATATGGTTAGACTATGCTAACCGATAAACATACGAAGGAGGCGAGAGCAGTGAGTTCCCCCACGAGGTGGGGCTGTTTCTCAGCTACCCGCCGGAGGACGTGAAGGGCTTCATCGACCACCGCGCGAGCGGCTTCAAATGCGCCGGACTCTGGTAGGTATACGGCGACGAGGAAAAAGCACGCTCGTTATTCAAAAAATACAAAAAATGCACGGATATCTACTGCGCACTTTGGCAAAGCGGCTTGAAGCTTGAGCAGCTTGCCGTTGCAGGAAATGGAGTTCCAGCCCATGTTCGATGCGTGCAAGCGCAGCTTCGGCGGTAAGCGCGTGGCACTGTTCGGCTCCTACGGCTGGGGCGATGGCGAGTGGATGCGTACTTGGGAGAGTGACTGCGACAGCGCAGGGGTGAACCTCGTTTGCGAGAGCATGATCTGCACGGAGCCTCCCGACGACGCGGCGCTTGAAGACTGCCGCGCTCTGGGCAAGGCGTTGGTGGAGTGAGAAATGATGCCCGCCGCTGACGGTAACTTCAGCGGCAGATTGCATGGTTTGCATTTGCCAAACAGCCTATCCGAAAAGGCGGGGACACCGCTTGCTGTGTTCCTGCCTTGCTCTGTATAGCGATGCTTGGAGTATTGAAAAAGAATATGCTCAAGCATCCAAGACAGGTGAACAGAAAGTATTTGCGTCGAGTAGACGTAAAGCCGAATAAGAAAACATGTTTGAATCGATTGAATCTTTCGCTGAAAGCACTGAGACCTTCTCTCTCGGCACACGGATGACAATGGGCAAGCGAAAACTCGCAGAGCCCATTGACAAACCAAATCTACGCGGCTATAATATACCAGTGGTATGTACTGCTGGTATATCAGGAGGCGTAGGAAATGGAACGAACGGAAACCCAAAGGAAGATCCTCGAAGTTGGGAAAAAAGAATTTCTGGAAAAGGGCTTCAAGGACGCATCTCTGAATAAAATCGTCGCGGAGGCAGGCTTCACGAAGGGTGCATTCTATGGCTACTACCCGGATAAGACCGCTCTGTTTGAAGACCTTGTGGGCGAGACCGCAAAGGAGCTGCTCACCCGCTTCAAGGCGGCACAGGACACTTATTTCGATCTCGTGCCGGAGGGGAAAGCAAAAGACAGTCTGGCGCTTTCCACCCAACACCTGCACGAGTTTGTCGCGTTCATGTACGACCATTTCGATGAATTCAAGCTGATCCTCTGCCGAGCGGAGGGAACGGGCTACGTGGATTTCATCGAGGTGCTGGTGGATCTGGAGGTCGATCGATCCGAAGAATACTACGCCCTTCTCCGAAAAAACGGCATGCTCTCCGGGAGCATGACCCGCCAGCTTCATCACATGATCACAAGAGCTTACTTTACGGCGGTGTGTGAAACCATCGTCCACGATATGCCGAGAGAGGAAGCTATGAAATATGTCGATGAACTGGCGATCTTTTTCCACTCCGGCTGGAGCGGACTTTTAAGGCTCGAATGAGCCTTAAAAAAATAACCGCAAGTTAGTCGTCTCTAACTAGCGCGGCGCATCCTCCAACAAATCCATATATTTCAAGAAAGGAACACGGAATATGAGCAAACAGAAAAAAGAAAAGCAGCCGCCGGTGCTGGGCAGGCTGCTGGCATATGCCGGAGGGCATAAGTGGCTGTCCGTCTTGGGCTGCGGGCTGTCCGGCGTTTCGGCAGCAGCCGGCATTTTCCCGTTCGTCTTTGTCTGGTACGCAGCCAGAGGCATTTTAACGCCGGGAGGCGGCGTTTCGGCAGGGCTTGCCCGCTACGGCTGGTATGCGCTGGCGGCGGCACTTCTGAGCGCGGCGATCTATTTCGCCGGCCTCATGTGTACGCACCTTGCGGCCTTCCGGGTGGCGACGAATATGCGAAAGGTGGCGGTCGCCCATCTCGTTGACCTGCCGCTGGGGTACTTTAACGCCAACCTCACGGGGCGGCTGCGCAAGCAGATCGACGACAACGCGGCGCTGACAGAAACGCTCCTTGCCCACACCATCCCCGACGCGGTGGGCGGAATCGTAACGCCGATACTGGCGGTGGGGCTGCTCTTCGTCTTTGACTGGCGCATGGGGCTTGCCTGCCTGATCCCCATGATTATCGGGCTTGCCTGCCTGATGAGCATGATGACGGGCACCGGCATGAAGTTCTTTGAGGAATATCAGCGCGCCGGAGAGCGCATTTCGGCCGAGGCCACGGAGTATGTCCGGGGCATCCCGGTGGTGAAGGTATTCCAGCAGACGGTTTACTCCTTCAAGAGCTTTCATGCCGCCATCCTCAGCTACCGCGACCTTGCCAGCGGCTACGCCATGATGTGCCGTATGCCCTACACCCTGTTTACGGTGGTTCTGAACAGCATGTTCCTGCTTCTCATGCCCTTGGGGATGGTTCTCGTAGGCGGGGCGGACGGCTGGGCGGTGCTGGCCGATCTGGTGTTTTACATCTTCTTCGCGCCCCAGCTTGCCTTTATGATGGAGCGGCTGATGTACGCGGTCAACGCACAGATGGAGGCCGCCGAGGCAGTGAACAAGCTGGAGGCGATACTCCGGGAGTCGCCCCTTCCCGAGCCTGCGGCGGACAGAGGAAGCAGGCCTGCGGACAGCAGCATTTCCTTTGAAAACGTCACCTTTTCCTATGACGGCGCGGACAGGCCGGCGCTGACGAATGTGAGCTTCCGCCTGCCGCAGGGGGAGACGTGGGCGTTGGTGGGCCCCTCCGGCGGCGGCAAGACCACCATCGCCCGGCTGATCCCGCGCTTTTTCGATGTGCAGGCAGGGGCGGTGCTCCTGGGCGGACGGGATGTGCGAAGCATCCCCACCGCGGAGCTGATGGAGCAGATCTCCTTCGTCTTTCAGGAGGTGAGGCTCTTCAAGAAGAGCATCCGCGACAACATCCGTGCCGCCCGGCCGGACGCCACCGAGGATGAGATATTACACGCGGCGCAGCTTGCCCAGTGCAGCGATATTCTCGAAAAGACGCCGGGCGGGCTGGACGCTGTGATCGGTGCCAAGGGCGTGTACCTCTCCGGCGGCGAGATGCAGCGCATCGCGCTGGCTCGGGCGATCTTAAAGGACGCGCCCATCGTGGTGCTGGATGAGGCCAGCTCCTTTGCAGACCCGGAGAACGAGGCGAAGATACAAAAGGCTTTCGAGGCACTGATGAAGGGCAAGACCGTGTTGATGATCGCCCATCGCCTGTCTACGGTACGGAACATGGACCGCATCCTCGTCATCCGGGACGGCGGTATCGCCGAGGAAGGAAAGCATGATGAGCTTCTCGAAAAGGGCGGCGTCTACGCCGCCATGTGGGAGGAATACCAAAAGGCCGCGCAGTGGAAGGTAGGAGGTGTCGCATGATCGAACGCATCCGCAAAAAATACGCCATGACGGAGAAGGGCGCAAGGGACTATGTGTCCGCCGTGTTCTGGTCCGTACTGGTCAACATCAGCAAAATGCTGCCCGTAGGCGTGCTGGCCACGGCACTCTCCGGCATCGTCGAGGCGCTGACAAACGGCACCGACCCAAGGGCGGGGCTTACGCGCTTTCTGGTGGCAGGCGTCCTTGCCCTCGCCGCGCTCTTTGTGACCTTTCTGATCCAGTACAAAGCCCTATACGAAGCCACCTACCGGGAGAGCGCCAACCGACGCATCCGGCTGGCAGAGGTGCTGCGCCAGCTCCCGCTGTCCTTCTTTGGAAACCGTGACCTGACCGACCTGACCACCACTATCATGGGGGATACGGAGACGCTGGAAAAGGCATTCTCCCACTTTTATCCCGCCATGCACGGCGCGCTCATCTCCACGGCGTTGATTTCCGCAGGCATGCTGCTTTACGACTGGCGGATGGCACTGGCTCTTTTGTGGGTGGTGCCTGCGTCGCTGCTGATGGTCTATCTCTCCCAGCGCATGGAAAAGCGGCATATAAAGAAGGGCCTCGTCACCCGCCGCGCGGCCACCGACGCCATGCAGGAGGTGCTGGAGTGCGCGCCGGAGATCAAGGCGTGCAACCAGAAGGCGCGGTATATCGCCGACCTGAACCGCAGGCTGGACGAGGCGGAGCGGGACACCATCCGGGGCGAGCTGTTCACAGGCTCCGTGGTCACGGCGGCGCAATCCTTCCTGAAGCTGGGCATCGCCACCACCGTCCTCACGGGGGTGACACTCATGAGCCGCGGCGGCCTGTCGCTGATCCCGTTCCTGATGTTCCTTATCGCCGCCACCCGTGTATATGACCCCATCGGCTCCATGTTTGCCAACATGGCCGCAGTTTTCGCCTGCGAGGTGCGCATCGAGCGTATGCAGGAGATCGAGAACGAAAAGCGCATGACCGGCATGACTGAATATGATCCAGACGGCTACGACATCCGCTTTGAGCACGTGACCTTTGCCTACCGGGAAAAAGAGGACGTGCTCCGGGACGTTTCCTTTACGGCAAAGCAGGGGCAGGTGACGGCGCTGGTGGGCCCCTCCGGCGGCGGCAAGTCCACAGCAGCCAGGCTGGCGGCCCGCTTCTGGGACATAGCGGAGGGAACGGTGCGGCTGGGCGGCGTGGACGTGTCCACGGTGGACGGCGAGGCACTGCTGAAAAACTACGCCATCGTATTTCAGGATGTGGTGCTGTTTGCGGATACCGTGATGGAAAACATCCGCCTCGGCAAGCGGGACGCCACCGACGAGGAGGTGCTGGCGGCGGCAAAGGCGGCGCAGTGCGACGCCTTTGTATCCAAGCTGCCGGAGGGCTACCATACCCTGATTGGGGAAAACGGCTCCCGTCTCTCCGGCGGCGAGCGGCAGCGCATCTCCATTGCCCGCGCCATCTTGAAGGACGCGCCGGTGATTTTGCTGGATGAGGCCACGGCCTCGCTGGACGTGGAAAACGAAACGGCGGTGCAGGCGGCACTGTCCGGATTGATCAAGGATAAGACGGTGCTCATCATTGCGCACCGCATGCGTACCGTCATGAACGCCGATCAGATCGTCCTGCTCTCCGGCGGCCGCGTGGTTGAGATGGGTTCTCCGGCAGAGCTGCTGAAAAAGAACGGCCTGTTCCGCCATATGGCGCAGCTCCAGAGCGAGAGCATGGAGTGGACGGCGCAGAAAGTTGCGAGATAAACAGGATCCCAAGTGCAATACTGGAAAACGAAGTGTCGAAAACAAGGAGGAGTTTATGAAAGAAACGAATAAATGGTCTGTCAGGGATGTGATCACCACGGTGCTGCTTTCGGCGGTGCTGATCGTCATCCAGCTCGTCGTCAATATGGTCTGCATGGCCAACGACTTTGTCAGCATGGTGCTGTCCGTGGGGATCACCATGTTCCTCTGCGCACCGGTCTATATGCTCATGGTCAGCCGGATCGGAAAGCGTTTTGTGACGCTGATCTATATGACGCTGCTTGGCGTGATTTTCCTGCTGATGGGCAACTGGTTTTTGCTCCCCTACTTTATCGTTACGGGCGTCATCTGCGAGGTAATTTTGTGGAAGCGCGGAGCCTGCGGCGATCCCAAGCGCATGACCGCCGCCTGGACGGTGGCGAGCCTTTTATACAACGGGGTCAATCTGCTGCCCATCTGGTTCTTCTGGGACACCTACTACGATTTTGCGCTGGCAAGCGGTATGGAGCAGAGCTACATCGATTCCTATGTGCGTTACTACACCTCTCCCGGCTGGCTGACCTTTATTCTGCTGTTCACGACGCTGATGGGTTTTTTAGGCTGCATGGTCGGCAGTCGGCTGATCCGCAGGCATTTTCAGAAGGCCGGCGTTCTATGAGGGCGGACGCATCCTTTGCGGTGCCGGTCAAGCTGTGGGCGCTGCTGTGCGTCTTTGCCGGAGTGACGATCGGCGGGAATGTGCTGCTCACCTGCATCCTGACCGGCGGCGCGCTTCTTTATCTCGTCTTACAGAAAAATTTCCGCCTTGCCGCATCCTATGGCTGCTTTTATCTGCTGCTGGCGCTGCTGCTCTACGGCATCCGCTTTCACGGGCTGCATATGCCGGTCTTTTCGGAATTTTATGTTCTGATGTTCTGGAATCTGTCGCCGATATTTCTGGTGTCATGGGATCTGATCACCACGCCGCCGGGAATGCTCTCCGCGTTCTTATCCCGCCTTCGTATACCCACCCCGTTCATTCTCGGGCTTCTTGTGGTCTTCCGCTTCTTCCCCACCATGCGGACGGAGCTAAAGGGTGTAGGCAGGTCGATGAAAAACCGAGGGCTGACCGCGGCGGGGCAGCTGCTCGCACATCCCGTGCAGAGCATGGAGTTTGTGCTGGTTCCGTTTCTTCTTCGGGTATTGCAGCTTGCCGATCAGCTTTCCGTTTCCGCCGTCGCGAGGGGGGCGGAGCGCCCGGGCGTGCGCGGCAGCTATTATGAGAAAAGGATCGGGGCGCGGGATCACATCGCGGCAGCCGCATGTGCGCTGGTCACGGCTTCCTGTTTGGTTTTGGAAAGGAGCATGGCATGATCGAGCTTACACGTGCCTCTTTTCAATACGAAAACTCAGACAGAGGCGTGCGGGACATTTCTCTTTCGGTAAAACGCGGCGAATGCGTCGTGCTGACGGGGCTTTCCGGCTGCGGCAAGACCACCGTGACAAGGCTTGTCAACGGGCTTGCGCCGTCCTATTACCCCGGAGCCTTCAGTGGGAGCGTGAGGATTGACGGCAAGGACATATCAAGGCTTTCCACGTGGGAGATCGGGCGTTTGGTGGGAAGCGTTTTTCAGGACCCAAAAAGCCAGTTCTTTTCCTCCGAGCTTGCCGGTGAGGTGGCGTTTCCCTGCGAGAATTACGGCTTATCCACTCAGGAGATACGGGAGAGGACGGACGCCGCCATAGAGGCATTGAAGCTGTCCCATTTGAAAGACAGGGCAGTTGACGTCCTCTCAAGCGGAGAAAAGCAGCGGGCGGCCATTGCGTCCGTATACGCCATGAAGCCAAAGGCCTTTGTGTGTGATGAGCCGACGGCCAACCTCGATGCCGCCGGGACGAGGCAGCTTGCGCAGACCCTCCGGCAGCTCAAGGAGCAGGGCTTTACCCTGCTCATCGCGGAGCATCGGATCGACTGGCTGATGGGGATCGCAGACCGTTTTTTATATCTGCGGGACGGCAGGATAGCGGCCGAGTATACACCGGAGAATTTGCTCCTCCTGCCGGAAGCAGACATCTTGGGTATGGGTCTGCGCTCTCCGCGCGAGGGAAAGGGCCTTCCCGCGCCCTCCGTATTGGGCGAGAGCCCTGCCGTTTTGAAGACAGCAGGGCTCTCGAAAAGAATACGCAGAGAGGTTATTTTTGAGGATATTTCGCTGTCCGTTCCAGAGGGCAAAGTGACCGCCATAACGGGGCAAAACGGCGCGGGGAAAACCACCCTTGCGCAGATCCTCTGCGGGCTGGCGAAGCAGACAAGGGGACATATCCTGATAGACGGAAAAAAAGTAAGAGCGGCAGTCCGGCGCAGGGAGATCTATTACTGCGGCAACGACACGTCAACGCAGTTCTTTACGGCGAGTGTGGCGGAGGAGCTGCTGCTGAATACCGGATTGACGGAAGAAAGCAAAGACCGTGCCAGACATTTGCTGAAAGAATTTGGGCTTTACGAGTACAGGGACGCGCATCCGTCCGCCCTGTCCGGCGGACAGAAGCAGCGCCTTGCCATCGCCTGCGCCATCTTTTCCGGCCGCAGGATACTGATTCTCGATGAGCCCACCAGCGGCCTTGACGGGCAGAATATGCGCCTAATTGCAGAAAGGCTGAAAAGCGAAGTGCGGAACGGCAGAACCATTCTCGTGATCACCCACGACAGGGAGCTGATCGAGAGCTGCTGCGATACCGTTGTGGAGGTTGAAAAACGATCATTATGAAACCGCCAAGGGGCGCTATGGGATATCCGCGCCGGGGGAATCGTTTTCTGCCCCTGCCGGTAGCTCGACCGCGATGGTCGTGCCCTTGTCCGAACTTTCCTCCACCCAAACGGAGCCGCCATGGAGATTGGCGATCTCCCACACCAGAGAAAGTCCCAGTCCCGCGCCGCCGTACTCGCGGCTGCGGGATTTGTCTACCCGGAAGAAGGGATGAAAAATGCTCCGCTGATACTCCTCCGGAATTCCGCAGCCGGTGTCGGAAACGCGAATGATGCACTTTTCCTGCCCCTGTGTAAGCTCGACCCGCACCGAGCCGCCCTGACGGTTGTATTTGACGGTGTTCTCCGTCAAATTAAAGAGCAGGCGGTAGATCAGTGCGTCGCTGCCGGTGAGGGCGGCGTCGCCCTCCGTTTCCAGCGTGACGCTTCGCTTCTCCGCCAGCGGCGCGAGATCTGTGAAGATCTCCTCGACCATGGGGGCGAGTTGGAGCTGCTCGTTCCGCGCCACCTGCTGCAAATTGCTCATCTCCAGCAGTGTCTTGGTCATCTGCGTCAGCCTCTCCGTCTGCTCCCGCAGGAGAGCGAGAAACTCCGCAGTCTCCGGCAGCACGTCAGGGTGCTCTGCGGAGAAAAGCTCCAGCTGCGCCTGCATCAGCGCCAGCGGCGTGCGCAGCTCGTGGGCGGCGTTGCCGGTGAACTGCCGCTGGGCGGCAAAGGCGTTGTTCAGCCGCTCCAGCATCTGGTTGAACGAGCGGCTCAGCTGCCGGAACTCCGAAATAGCGTCTTCATCGATCCTCATATCGGCAAGATTGTTCAGCTGCACCTGCTCCACCTGCGAGGCAAAGCTGCGCAGGGGCTTGAGGGCGCGTCCGCTGACGAAATAAGCGAGGATGCCGCTGAGCAGCGTTACCGCCGCCGTGATGTACCAGTTGGTGGTGCGGAAGCGCCCCTGCACCCCATCGACGACGATGGTCAACTCCTCGTTGGGCGCTATGAGCTGCGGGTCAAAGCTTGCCGCTCCGTCCTCATTCAGGATCACCGGGCCGCCGTCCTGTAAGCTGTCCGCAATGGTGTCCATATAGTACACACCGGAGGAGCACAGCAGCAAATTCATGGCCACGCAGGTGATGCCGATGAGCAGGACGGACATCAGCGTGATGCGCCACTGCAGGGAAAGACGCTTCATACTTCCTCGCCTCCCATCAGATAGCCCTCGCCGATGCGGTTGCGGATGGGGTCATAGCCCAGCACGGCGCGGAGCTTTTTGCGCAGGGCGGAGATGTGGACGCGAATGGAATTGCTGAAGCTGTCCACGCTGTTGTCCCAAACGTGATCCATCAGCTCCTCCTGACTCACGGGCCGCCCCTGATGCACCATCAGGTATTCCAGAATACCCGTCTCCTTGCGGGTCAGTGTCAAGGTCTGCCCGTTGACGGCAGCGGTACGGGAGCGGGTGTCGAAGCTCAGGCCTCCGTAGCTTAGCAGCACATCCTGCTGGGTGAACTGCCGCAAGGTCAGGCTGCGGATGCGGGCCTCCAGCTCGGCCAGGTGGAAGGGCTTTGCCAGATAGTCGTTGGCGCCGGCGTCCAGCCCCTGCACCTTGTCCTCCACCTCGCTGCGGGCGGAGAGGATCAGCACCCGCGTCTCCCGGTCAGTCTGCCGCAGGGTGCGCAGCACCGTCATGCCGTCCTTTTTCGGCAGATTCAGATCAAGAAGCACCAGATCGTAGCGCTCCACGCCCAGCAACTCCAGAGCCTTCTCCCCGTCGTAGCAGTAGTCCACGCTGTAGGCCAGCCGCCGCAGGCTGCGGACGATCGTTTCGCACAGGGCGCGTTCATCTTCAATTACTAAAAGGTGCATGAGAGCCCTCCTTTTTATTTCTCCGTTTTTGTGTTGTTTTCATTATAGCAAAAATAGATAAGGTTTGCGTTAAATTTTCGTTCTTAACAGAGACTTTAACTCTCCCGCGCTATGATGGGGACACAAAATCGGAAAGGGTGATGAAAAATGAGCTGCGGGAAAAAGACCGCGGCGCAGATCGCGCTGCTGATGGCCGGAATCGCCATGCTGTGCTTCGGTGTCTGGCGGGGCGAGGCGGCGACGGTGCTGAGCAAAGCAATCAAATTATGTCTGGAGTGTGTGGGCATTGGGTAAAAAGTTTTCAGGCGTTTCACAGACCATGTCCCGCTTCCGGGGCTGGATTCAGGCGGGGGCGACGCTGCTGACCAACCTGCATCTGCCGAACTTTCTCAAGGGCGGACTGTATCAGGGGGCGGGGAAGACCGTCTGCGTGCCGGGGCTGAACTGCTATTCCTGTCCCGCGGCGTCCGGGGCCTGCCCTATCGGGGCGTTTCAGGCGGTGGTGGGCTCGTCAAAGTTCAGCTTCTCCTATTATATCACAGGCTTTCTCATTCTGCTGGGCGTGCTGCTGGGGCGCTTTATCTGCGGCTTCCTCTGTCCCTTCGGCTGGTTTCAGGAGCTGCTGCATAAGATCCCGACAAAGAAGCTCTCCACAAAGAAGCTCAAGCCCCTGACATACCTCAAGTACGCCGTCCTGCTGGTGATGGTTTTCCTCCTGCCGGCGTTCCTTGTGAACGACGTGGGCATGGGAGACCCGTTCTTCTGCAAATACCTCTGTCCCCAAGGCGTGCTGGAGGGAGCCATCCCGCTGTCCCTTGCCAATTCCGGCATCCGGGCGGCGCTGGGCAAGCTGTTTACATGGAAATTCAGCATTCTGCTGTCGGTGATCGTGCTGAGCGTGCTGTTCTACCGGCCTTTCTGCAAGTGGCTCTGCCCGCTTGGCGCGTTCTACGCTCTGTTCAACCGGGTGTCCCTCTTCCAGATGAAGGTGGATAAGAATAAGTGCATCTCCTGCGGAAAATGCGCCAGAGCCTGCAAGATGGATGTGGATGTGACGAAAACGCCCAACCACACCGAGTGCATCCGCTGCGGAATGTGCGTCCGCGCCTGTCCGACGAACGCTGTGTGCTTCCGTTACGGCTTCGGCAGCGGGAAAGAGAAAGAAAACGCAGCAACGCTGCGAGAAAACAACAAAGCTTAAGGAGAAACAAATATGAACGCAAAGAAGATTCTGGCTCTGCTGCTGGGCGCGATGATGCTGCTCTCCCTTGCAGCCTGCGGCGCAAAGGACGACAAGGCGGCGGATATGAACGGAAATAACACTGTGATGACCGGCGAAGCGAAAAACGCCGAGGAAGCGCTCGCCATGCACAAAGAACTCATGGCACAGGAGAACGCGCTCCTGTCGGAAAAAACCGAGCTCTGGGAGAAGGTGTTTATGGCGGCCGATAAGGGCATGACCATGCAGGAGGACGGCAAAAGCTACGGCGACTTCCTGCTCAAGACCATCGAGGACGCCAAGGAAGAGTTCAGTGATGAGGAGTATGAGTGGCTGAAGGAGTCGGCCACGGAGATCAGTAATATTGAAAACAAGCTGACCGAGTTGGAAGAGAAGTATCCCGAGATCATGCAGAAATCCATGGACGGCGATATGAGTATGCCCGCGGGCAGCGACACGAGCACCCCTCCCGACGACGGCAGTATGCAGAAGTTCCCCGCCTTTGAGGGGAAAGACCTGGATGGCAACACGGTGAAGAGCGACGAGCTGTTCTCCGGCAACGCCGTCACCGTAGTGAATTTCTGGTTCACCACCTGCAATCCCTGCGTGGGAGAGCTTGCCGAGCTGGACGCGCTGAACAAGGAACTGGCGGAGAAGGGCGGCGCGCTCATCGGCGTCAACACCTTCACGCTGGACGGCGACGAGGCAGCGATTTCCGAGGCGAAGGACGTGCTGGCCAAGAAGGGCGCCACCTATCAGAATGTGTATTTTGACTCAGATGGTGAGGCGGGAAAGTTTACTACCAACATCTTTGCTTATCCCACCACCTATGTGGTTGACCGCAGCGGCAATATCGTGGGTGAGCCCATCGTAGGAGCCATCACGGAAAAGAAGCAGGCGGAGACGCTGCAAAAGCTCATCGAGCAGGCGCTCGCCGCCGATGTGGGCTGACCCGAGATTTAAAAAGTGCCTATGATGAAGAAAAAGCGTTGTAAGCCGACAGATATTCTGCGCGCCATTTCGCTACCTCTGGTAGGCACTGCCGGAGCATGGCTGTACCGCCGCTATGCAGGCTGCGCCGCCGATACCTGCGCCATCACCTCGGGTCCGTGGCTCTTTGCAGGCATTGGATGCATCCTTGGATCGCTGCTGTATACTGTCCTGCGGCCCGACCGCAGCGAAGAACAGGACAGGGAAGGGTCGGAGTGAGTCCTGATTCCCCTGAAGGAGGAAACGCGATGTATCGAAGTGTATTGGCCCTGCTTTTCGCCATGGCGCTGCTGCTGGGCGGCTGCGCTGCCGGGCAGCAGACTGTGCCGAAGGAAAAGAGCGGACAGGAAACAAACATGGGCGGACAGGCTTTTGACCGGTCCGACGAGGAGATCACCTATATGGATACCACGGAAAATGTCATCTATCTGGCGGGCGGCTGCTTCTGGGGCATGGAACAGCTGATGCAGTCCATCCCCGGCGTTATCGACGCCGAGAGCGGCTACGCCAACGGCACCTGCGAGGCGGACGCCGATTACAAGACCGTCTGCAAGGGAGAGACCGGCTTTCGGGAAACGGTGCGCGTGGAGTATGACCCCGAGCAGGTGAGCCTTGACGCGCTGCTGCTGGCCTACTTCTATGTCATCGACCCCACGGTGCAAAACCGGCAGGGCAACGACCGGGGCAGCCAGTACCAGACCGGCGTCTACTACACCAACGAAAGCGCGAGAGAAACAGTGAAGCGCATCGCGGAGATCGAGCGCGGCCGCAGCGAGAAATTCTTCGTGGAGATCGGCCCGCTCAAAAACTACTATCCCGCCGAGGAATATCACCAGAACTACCTCGAAAAGAATCCGAACGGCTACTGCCACATCCCGCGCGCGGAGATGGAGCTCTTCTCCAAACTGCGCATTGACCCGGGCGACTATCAGAAGCCCGCGGCGGAGTCCATCCGGGACAAGCTGACGGCGGAGCAGTACCGCGTCACGCAGGAGAGCGGCACGGAGCGCGCCTTCACGGGTGAGTTCTGGGACAAGTTTGAAAAGGGCATCTATGTGGATGTCGTCACCGGTGAGCCGCTCTTTTCCTCCACGGATAAGTACGAGAGCGGCTGCGGCTGGCCCGCCTTTACAAAGCCCATCGAGGGTCCTGCCGTAGTGGAAAAAGAGGATCTGAGCCACGGAATGCGCCGCACGGAGGTCAGAAGCCGCGCCGGAGACTCCCATCTCGGTCATGTGTTCACCGGCGACCCGGAGTCGCCCAACGGCGTGCGCTACTGCATCAACAGCGCGGCCCTGCGCTTCGTCCCCTATGAAAAAATGGAGGCCGAGGGCTACGGATACCTGCTGTACCTGTTTGAAAAATAGGTCGCAAGCGGTCGGCAATCACTATCAGAACATAACAGCATATCGGACTGCCCGGTGGCAGTCCGATATGCTGTGAATGGAATTTTCCGCACTCTCAATGAGATGATTTCGAAACGGAGAAGCACCATGTATCTTTTTCAAATAAGCAACTACGACGATCCTGCTGTGGACAGAGAAACCGCAGAGCTGCTGCACCAGCGTTTGGAAGCTGAGAGCCGGCGGCGCTGCCCCGCTATGTGGAATGCGATAGACCGCATCAGAACTCACGCCGCGAAAGGCCCAGGGCGCGAAAAGCGGACGGTGCGCTACCGCATTTATGGCTTGTTTCTGCTGGCTTTGGGCCTTTTGACGCTGATCCTTGGCATGATGCCGCCAAGAACCACCGATGTGATCATTGTGGGCGGAGCCGTGATCATTGCAGGCCTGCTGGAGTTTGCCCTTGCTCGCGGAAGAACACCGCCGCGCATACCGGCGTCCTGCAAAAAGGAGGCGCGGAAAGCGCTGGAGCTGCGGCGCACCGTTGATTGGGAAAAGCTCAAAACCACCATCCGCTTCGAGGATGCTGGCATAACGATCTGCGTGGAGGAGAACGAAGAACATCTCCCGTACACACGGATAAAGAGCGCCTTTGAATCATTGCATTTGTGGCTTGTGGTCTGCGACGATGAATGCGCGCTGCTGCTCCAGAAAAAGGACCTGAGGGCCGGGAACGCAGACAGCTTCCTCTCTGACATCATTTCAAAAATGAACACAGGAACAGATGCATCCGGCTGAACACGGCAGCTATGTGACGTTACCAGTTCGTTTGTCCCAGTGGGACTTCAACTATGGTCCAGCTATCGACGGAAGCACACGAATGAGCGATTTCCAGAAGGATGATCGGAGGCAGATGAATAAGCGAGGGATAGCTTTTATAGCGGTAGATATCAGGGCTGTTGTCAGCAAAATGTAGGAACAAGAGGCCAATCGGCAGGCAACAAACATGCGAGTTGAAGCAGCATTTTATATCCGCCTAAGAAAGATACGGCAGGCATTCGGCCACTGAGAACACACCATCTGATACCTCCCCCTGTTCAGAGCTTCTGAACAGCCATCCATGTCGAAAGCGGAGAGACTGCGATACAGCAATCTCTCCGCTTTCCTGTCGTGATCTCCTGCTTTGAGCGGAGAGGCCGAACCTGCACGACAATGAAAAAACATGGCTCCAAGCCGGGACAGGCGGTTCTTATGAGGTATCCTCACATCTGCGGCACTGTCGACGCTGTCCAAAGGCAGCCCACACTCATCCCTCTAAGTACGGGCATCGGATGCCCTGACTTTTAGCGTCCTTTTGAGGATACCCCGCCTCCGTCCGCCATCGTTACCCTCGAACATCCTTATGCCCACAGCGGTGTCGCTGTGGGCTTTTTTTGCGCCCTGTGCGCGACGCCGATGGAAATCTGATCTGCCTGACCTGCGCTGATTTCACCGATGAAGCAGAGTTTCGCCGTTGGAAGAGGTGGTCGGACCAAGACTTTCACGCAGAGGACAAAAGCGATGTGGAGGAAAGCGACCACACCACATCTATGGGCATGGTTTCGGAAGCCGCCCTTGCTGTTCCCAATGAGGAGGCTTTGGCAGCGGAAAGGCAGGTCAGAGAAGATCAGATTCGTTATGCGGAGGCAGCGGTTTCTGGAATCAGAAGCATACTGACTGGGGCACAGTTTTACAGACTCCGGCAGTATTGCATCGAAGGGAAAACAGAGAGCGAAATCGCCGAAGCAGAAGGTGTCACACAGCAGGCTGTGTCTAAATCGCTGGTTTCCGCTTTGAAAAAACGAGAAAATTTTTGAAAAGGGGTCCAAAAATGGTTGTGAAAAAGCCTGAAAAAAGATGATTGGTGAAGGGACAAGTATCCCCCATCTTCTGAACCTTGAAAACACCGCCCAGGCGGTCATATCCGGTGACTGGAATACCTTTGCTGACGGCGCGAGCGTCAGACCGGGTGCACGAGGACCACCTGTGCGGAGCATTCTCCGCATATTAGGACGGCCAATGGAAGGTGCAGAGCGATACCCACTCAGGTCAAGGCAGTCTTGGCAAGCTGCTCCGCCACGACCCCGCCAGCCCACAATGATACTCCTGTACGCAGCTTCGAGAGATCCTCGGAGGGGTGAAACTCCCGTGATGCGCGCCAGCGCGGTTCCAGCCGCCGCCCTTGCCTGGGGAAGTAGTGTCGAATACAGGCAGAAACGCAAGTGCGTGAAGGCCGCTCCGCAAGGAGCAGTTCCGCCCCGTTACGGAGCGGCCTTTTCTGCTTTGCGGCAGAAGTATGGGGATCGTCCACCTCCTCTTTTTTCCCGCCAAAGGGTTGAGCAAAACGCGAGTTTTGCAAAATTGGGTAACAATATATAGTGTTCAAACAAGCTGAATAGCACTATTTGTTGTATAGCCTTATGAGCAAATCGGAGTTTTTCCTATGTCCGACTGCTGCCAGTCCACCCGCAGTTCCCGCATCTCTTCTCTTACGGAATCCGGCATGTCCACCACATAAGCCTTCGCCACATAAGTATCTTCCGGAAGCATGGTCTTCATCATGACACTGCCCAAAAAGCTGTACACCACATAGATCATAATTCCGGGAAGCAGCAGTGTGGTGATCACCAGTCTTCTGTCTCCGAAAAATCTGGCCAGCTCTTTTTTCATTACTGTGATCGTATTATTTGTCATGGTCCGTTTCCTCCCCACTTACCGCTTCATAGATCTCAAAAAAACGATCCTCCAGACTCTTCTCTCCACAGAGTGTCTGCAGATTTTCACAAACCGTCATCTGCCCATTAATAATGATCCCCACACGGTCACAGATCTTCTCCACCAGACTAAAGATATGGGTGGATACAATGATGGTCTTACCCTGTTCCTTCAGATCCAGCAGGAAATCCGTCA
>ENA-UEQH01000454-UEQH01000454.1-human-gut-metagenome-genome-assembly--contig:-NODE-454-length-23069-cov-35.031881_pt1 | contig 23069 bp, 19 predicted proteins | sample MGYA00242945_ERZ507943 | MGnify/ENA primary metagenome ERZ507943 (study PRJEB26167, sample SAMN06115418) | human gut metagenome | host: Homo sapiens | place: China:Hubei | collected 2015-03-06... | reverse complement strand
GGAGTAATTGATATCAAGTTCTTTTTCTTTAGGTTGGTGAAACTTTATGCCTAACCCCACTAAAAATCGGGTGAGCCAAAATAATAGTCATTTTTTTGTTGGAATTCATCCTAATTGATATATTTGCGCACTGAAAATGCAAACCAAATGAATGAATGACTATGAAGACGTATGATATTTATTTTAGTGATGAGGTTTCTACAGACCATAAAGGATTTGCACTGAAAACAGAGGAAAAGGCTATCAATATGGCCGAAGACATGCTGGCTAAGCGCAAGGGCTTTGTGAAGGATTATGCCGGAGGTATGATTTCGGTCAGAGATAATGATGGAAACATTGTCTGGAGTAAGCCTATTGATGAAGATTAATAACAAAAACTAAAGAATAACGATATGTTCTCGGGTATAGTAGAAGAATATGCTGAAGTGGTAAAGGTGGTGAAGGAGCAGGAAAACCTGCATCTGACACTGAAGTGCTCTTTTGTAGACGAGCTGAAAATTGACCAGAGTGTGGCGCATAACGGTGTGTGCCTGACGGTGGTGAAAATTGAGGACGGTACTTATACGGTAACGGCCATGAAGGAGACGATAGAGCGTTCTAACATCGGATTGCTGGAAGTGGGCGATAAGGTGAACGTGGAACGGAGTATGCTGATGAATGGCCGTCTGGATGGCCATATCGTGCAGGGACACGTGGACCAGACTGCTACCTGTGTGAAGATAGAGGATGCCGAGGGTAGCTGGTATTTTACTTTTCAGTATGACTTTAACAAGGAGATGGCTCAGAGAGGGTATTTTACCGTGGATAAAGGTTCAGTAACGGTAAATGGCGTGAGTCTGACTGTCTGCAATCCTACGGAGAATACATTCCAGGTGGCTATTATTCCTTATACATTCGAACATACCAACTTCCATACGTTTAAAGTGGGAAGTGTGGTGAATATTGAGTTTGATATTATCGGTAAATATTTGAGCCGGATGATGCAGCTTGTAAAGGAATAAGTTGTAGAGATGGCGAATAAAAAGAAACAGGCATGACGCTGATGGGTGTCGTGCCTGTTTCTTTTTTATAGGTCTTTCAGTAAAACTTCCTGCATGTTCGAAAGGTAAAGCTTTCTGGCTTTTACCAGCATTTCCCAGGGAGCGTTGTAATGAGCCCGATCTATTTTGAAAGCTTCTGATCCGTTGGTGTCGAGCTTCTTCAGCAGCAGGCCTACCGTAATCATGTTTATGTCAATACGGGGGCTGTAACTGGTTTCTTCGTCTTTTCCGTCGGCGGCGGTTTCCTGGATGAGCTGTATTTCCTGCAATTCGTACAGCAGCTTTTTCGTCAGGCGGATGGGGATTTTATGCTCGTTGCTCAGCGTCTCGGCGGTGTAGGGAGGAAGGTCGGCCTGCTGGAAGCGCTTGCAGATTTCGGACATGATGACCAGACACAGAAAATCGTGATAGCGGCGGCTGATGTTGGCCGTTTCTTTGCCGAAGTTGAACGACTCTACATTCTGGCTCAGGTACGACAGTTCGGCACCTACCAGGCAGATGGTCCACGAGATTTGTGTCCACAGCAGGAACATCGGGATGGCAGCGAAGCTTCCGTAGATGGCATTGTAGCCCGAAACCCATATCTGGCTGCCGATATAGATGTACTGAAAAGCCTGAAAAGCGGTTCCGGCGATGATGCCGGGGATGATGGCATGTTTCAGCTTTACTTTGGTGTTAGGGATGAACACATACAGACCGATAAACATGCCCCATATTAATATATAAGGAATGAGCCGGATGGCAAACTGAAACAGCGGGGCCAGCAGCTTGAAGTTGTCCAGCTCTTTAAGAAAGGTACTCATAAAGATGGAAAGACCGCTGGAGATAACGAAAAGCAGCGGCAGCAGGAGCAGGATGGAAAAATAGTCGGTTATTTTCCGGTAAAGCGTACGCGGCTTGTTTACCTGCCAGATATAGTTGAAGGTTTGTTCGATGGTGTCGGTCAGATTCAGGATGGTCCATAAAAGCATAATCAGTCCGACGCCCACGAAGATACCGTTCTTGGTATGGTTCAGATAAGACTTGACCCATGTGATGATGAGTTCGCTCTGCTCGTTGGCGATGCTGTTGCGGAGCTCTGATTCAATAAGATTGTCGAATCCGAATCCACGGGCTATGGCGAAAAGGATTGCCAGGATGGGGACAATGGAAAGCAGGGTACTGTAGGTCAGTGCCGATGCGCGGGTCATTATCTTGTCTTCTGTGAATTGCTGGACTGCCAGAAATGAAATCTTGAGAATGTTGTAGGTTCTTTTCTGCTTGGCGCTTACTTCGTCTTCGGTTATGCGCCAGATACCATCGTTCAAGAACGAAAGCCAGTGTTTGAATGGTATGCGTTTCATGGGTGGGACGTTTAAAGTGTAAGTATGGAAAAGAAAAGTAAAAAGCAGTCGGCCGATAAGCCGGGTTCTGTTCCTTGCCAGCAAGGTGCCTGTCATTTATCTACGCCTGATGTCACCAAAAGGCTCTAGCGGTCTACCCTCCGACGTGGGGCGAGCAACCCTCATTAATGCCGGTATACATGACCTTACAACTCCTAAGATGCACAGCCCGCATATCGCTATACGGCTGGTGGGCTCTTACCCCACCTTCTCACCCTTACCTTTATAAAAAGGCGGTTATTTTCTTCTGCATTACTCTACTCTCGCGAACAGCTTTCTGTTAGGAAGTAGGATGCTCTGTGTTGCCCGGACTTTCCTCTTGTACGGAATACAAGCGACAGACTGTCCGACTGCTTTAGTGGTGCAAAGGTAGTGAATATAATTTAGAAAACGAAGCTTTTGGTGTATTTCTGTGTAAGAATGTGCGCTTGGGGTGGGTCTGGGGGGAACTTACAAGTTGTCAGGTGGTCTGACATTTTGACTAATAACGAATGTAAAAATAAAAATAGTCCGTGTTAACCGCGGTTAAGTCATTCTATTTCAGTGTTAAAAGAGGAAAAAAACAAGGGCGGCATGGTACAACTGTATGGGTTTTGTTATTACTTTAGCGGTGTTGATGTTAAATACTTATCGAAATTAACAATTTAAACAGTATAAAGTTATGAAAAAGACAACTAAGATGGTGCTTGGTACAGCAGCTATGGTTGCTATCAGCGCAGGTGTTGCAGGTGTTACTACTTATTCGTTGATGGATTCTAGACAAGAACAAAATACTTCTTTTTTCAGTGAATTCAAAAATGACTCTAATTATCGGACTGCGGCTTTGGATGCGGCTACACTTCAGCCGGTTGATTTGACGCAGGCTGCCGAAAGCACGCTGAACTCGGTAGTTCATATTAAATCGGTACAGCGCAGCAAGACGCAGACTATCCAGCAGCAGCCGGACTTGTTCGACTTCTTCTTTGGTGACGGAAGGGGCCGCCAGCGTCAGGTGCAGACTCCTGAACAGGTAGGATTTGGCTCGGGTGTAATTATCTCTACAGATGGCTATATTGTAACTAACAATCACGTGATTGACGGTGCAGACGAAATCAGTGTGAAATTGCACGATAACCGTGAGTTCAAGGGCCGTGTGATTGGTACAGATCCGTCTACAGACTTGGCTTTGGTTAAGATTGAGGGCGATGATTTTCCGGCTATCAAGATTGGAAATTCGGACAACCTGAAAGTGGGCGAATGGGTATTGGCTGTAGGTAACCCGTTCAATTTGAGTTCGACTGTTACAGCAGGTATTGTCAGTGCCAAGGCTCGTGGACTGGGAGCTAACGGCGTAGAATCGTTTATCCAGACCGATGCTGCCATCAACCGGGGAAACAGTGGTGGTGCGCTGGTAAATGCCAGAGGTGAGCTGGTGGGTATTAATGCCATGCTTTACTCTCCTACAGGTGCTTATTCGGGCTATGGTTTTGCTATTCCGACAAGTATCATGACGAAGGTCGTTACCGATATCAAACAGTACGGAACTGTACAGCGTGCTTTGCTGGGTATCAAGGGATACAATGTAGGTGATGAAGTATTGCCGGAAGAGTACAAGAAGAAAGATAAAGAACTGGGTGCCGTAGAAGGTGTTCACGTACAGGAGGTTGTAGAAGGTGGTTCTGCAGCCGGTATCCTGAAAGAACATGATATCATTATCGGACTGGACGGTCAGCGTGTGAAAGCAATGGGTGACTTGCAAGGTATGCTGGCTAAACATCGTCCGGGCGATAAGGTGACTGTTAAGGTACTCCGCGAAAAGAAAGAAAAGGAAATTACACTGACACTGAAAAATGCACAGGGTAATACGAAAGTAGTGAAGAATGCAGACATGAGTATGCTGGGAGCCGCTTTCAGAGCCGTACCGGACGAAATCAAACAGCAGCTGAATCTGGGTTACGGTGTGCAGGTGACTGGTGTCAGCGATGGAAAGATGGCAGAGAGTGGTATCCGTAAAGGTTTTATCATTCTGAAAGCTAACGGCCGCCAGATGAAGAGTGTGGAAGACTTGGAAGATGTAATGAAAGAAGCCAGTCAGTCGCCCGACCAGGTACTGTTTATGACAGGTATATATCCATCTGGTAAGCGTGCCAATTATGCAGTAGATTTGACGCAGAATTGAAAATAATTGAGGTATTAATTTTTTTAAGGTTATAAAAGAAACAGGTGCATTGCGTTTTATAAAACAAAATGCACCTTGTTTTTGTTTTAATAAAGTGAATGGTAGATAGAATCTGCAAAGTCTGAATATATAGTAAATATTAACACCGGATATTTAGAAATGTGGATTTTTTTCGTATATTTGCAACCCAAATATCGGTTTATAGAATGAGACAATTAAAGATTACCAAAAGTATCACTAACCGCGAGAGCGCTTCGCTGGATAAGTATTTGCAGGAAATCGGTCGCGAAGACTTGATCACAGTGGAGGAAGAGGTGGAATTAGCTCAGCGTATCCGCAAGGGAGATCGTATTGCTTTAGAAAAACTCACACGTGCCAATTTGCGATTTGTGGTGTCTGTAGCCAAGCAGTATCAGAATCAGGGCTTGAGTTTGCCGGACTTGATTAACGAAGGAAACTTGGGCTTGATCAAAGCTGCCGAGAAGTTTGATGAAACCCGTGGTTTTAAATTTATCAGTTATGCCGTGTGGTGGATTCGTCAGTCTATTTTGCAGGCTCTGGCAGAACAGTCGCGTATTGTGCGTTTGCCTTTGAATCAGGTAGGTTCGTTGAACAAAATCAGCAAGGCTTTCTCTAAGTTCGAACAGGAAAATGAGCGTCGCCCTTCTCCGGAGGAGCTGGCTGACGAACTGGAAATCCCGGTAGACAAAATCTCGGATACACTGAAGGTTTCTGGCCGTCATATTTCTGTGGATGCTCCTTTTGTGGAAGGAGAAGACAACAGTTTGCTGGACGTGCTGGTAAATGATGATTCGCCCATGGCAGACCGCTCGCTGGTTAATGAGTCGCTTTCAAGGGAAATTGACAGAGCACTTTCTACGCTAACCGAAAGAGAAAAGGAGATTATCCAGATGTTTTTCGGTATTAATACGCAGGAAATGACGTTGGAAGAAATTGGCGATAAATTTGGATTGACACGCGAACGCGTTCGCCAGATTAAGGAAAAAGCTATCAGAAGATTGAGACAAAGTTCACGTAGCAAGTTGCTTAAGTCTTATTTAGGCTAAAAACAAAATCGGTTTCCAAAGGAAAAGCAGGACAGGGCATTGGTGCTTTATCCTGCTTTTTTTTTAGGTTTTAATGGGAGAGGCTTGTGGGGATACTTGTTTGGAATTAGCTTAAATTAATAGCTTCTTTTTTCTGTTTTATTTATTTAATAACTACATTTGCGTCTAAATAATAACAATTTAATATGCGATATTCAAAATTATTATGCTTGTTGATGCTGCTGATAATAGCCATCCCGTCTGGAGCAAAGAAAAAAGGTGATAAAAAGAAATATGGAGTTTTTCTGGTGGGAGCTTCGGCTTCTTTTTCCGATTCTCTGGTGTATATAACCGATATTCAGTTTCTGGATAGTGCTTCTGTATCGGACAAGGGACTGCTGGAAGGCCGTGCGCAATACAGTATGCAGCTGAAGGATTATCTGGAAGGAAAGAAAGGTATGACGGACCGTACTTGCTTCATGTACTTCTCTACAAAAAAGAAAAAACTGGAGAAGGAAATGAAAAAACTAAAAGCTAAATACGAAAAAGGAGGTGCGCTTACATTGAAGAATGTGGATGCAGACTTTAAGTTTACCAAACCTGAAATGGAATAACTATGAAGAAAATATGGTATTTGTTTGTTGCATTGCTTGTCTTTACGGCATGCAATAATGACGAACCGGAACCAGTAGTGGAAAAGGCTAACCGTACGGTGCTTGCCTATCTCGTTTCAAATAATAAGGCAGGTGTCAGTCTGGATAATGAGCTGAAAGATAATATCTGCTGGATGTATCAGGGGCTTACTCAAATGAAGGAAGCCTGCGATTTGCTTATCTATTATCGTCCTTATGCAGGGGATGGTTTTTTCGAAGGTCCGTCGGTAATCCGTTTTCAAAATGACGGAAAGGGAAAAATTAACGGACATAGGCCTTTAAGCGGAAGCTATTCGGCATCGGATGTGTTGAAGGAAGCCGAAGTACTGAAGGTTTATAATACAGTGAATCATAATGCACTTGATCCGGCTATTATGACTACTGTATTGAAAGATATGGTGTCTCTTTCTGCCGGTTCTTTGTGTTATGGATTGGTCTTTGGCTCACACGGCACAAGCTGGATGCCGGGTGACAAAACTATTTCGCGGTCTTTCGGAGATGATAATATGTATTCAATCAATATCCCGGAAATGGCGGAAGCTATCAAATCGGCTTATATCCCGCATTTGGATTTTGTTTATTTCGATGCTTGTATGATGGGGACTGCCGAGGTGATGTATCAGTTCCGGAATCTGGCAAGTTATTGTGTGGCTTCGGTTTGTGAAACACATGTATACGGTTTCCCTTATAATAAGATAATTCCGCTGATGTATAGCGATAATGTAACCGATTATACAGTGAATGCATGCAAGGAAATTGTTAATTATGCAGATGAAAATAAACTGTGGTCTACCATTGCTGCTATTGATTTGACACAGATGGAAGGCCTGGCTTATCGCTTCAATGAATTGCTGACTGCAAACAGCTCTCGATTGACATTGCATGAAATTACCGATATTCAGCAGTATGGAGTGCGCTCTTACAGCAATTTCTCTTATGATTTATTGCAAACAGCCGAATTGCTGAACGGAGGAGAAGCACCTGCTACTTTTGTCAACCAGCTGGATAAGACTGTTCTTTATGCGGATGCGGTAAGTCATTATTCACTCTTTGATGTTGATAAAGAGCATTATTGCGGTATAGGAGGATACATACCGCAGGTTCCTACTGCAACAAAGTCTGTATGGAACACTTATTTCCAGAATAACCTGGAATGGAGTGAGGCTGCAGGATGGAACTCAATCAGTTGGGATTGGACTACTACAAATTAAATTTGAATTCGGCAAGTTTCTTTCGGGTGCTTGCCGAATAATAACAATAGCATGCAGCACACTCCGCCTTACGGTAGATTTCCATTTCGGGGCTGTTTTCGGCTGCATCTTTTAGCGATTGCATGATTGTGGGGGAGTTCTTGGCAATGTGAGCAGAATCGTCTAGCTGTCCGCTTATGGTGTAATAGTAGTATACCGTATGCTGTTCCTTGCAGAACGCAGTGCTGTCAATCGTAATATCTGTTGCTAGTTTAAGTGGATATTTTTTGTTCTCTTCTTGTGCTATCTTTTCAAACCGGTCGGTTGAAGATGAGCTGGAGCAGCCTGCCAGGCCAACGTATAATGCGATGGATAATATTGATGTAATCTTATTCATAGGTACATTAATAATGGTTTTGCAGACGAAGTTAGTATATTATTTTATAAAACGATGTATAAGCTGTTTTTTATTTAGACAATAAAATTATGGATGTTAATAAACCCGTGGCAGCACTGTTTGACTTTGACGGTGTTGTAGTTGACACAGAAACACAGTACACGCATTTTTGGAATAAACTTGGTGCAAAGTATTTTCCGGATATTCCGGATTTTGGTCTGGAGATAAAGGGACAGACATTGAAACAGATTTATGCGCTTCACTTTAAAGAAAATTTGGCAGCTCAGCAGGAAATAAACTCGTTGCTGGAGGTTTTTGAGCGGAACATGTCATTCGATTTTATAGCTGGTGTTGTTCGTTTTATGCAAGAACTGCGTTCTAATGGGGTTAAGATGGCCATTGTAACCAGCTCGGATGCGAAGAAAATGGCACAAGCATATGCGGCTCATCCTGAATTGCCGGAGATGGTGGACCGGATTCTTACGGCAGAAGTCTTTACACGTTCCAAACCGGCCCCAGATTGCTATTTGCAGGCAGCTGAAATACTGGGTACAGTAAAGGAAAACTGTGTAGTTTTCGAAGATTCTTTTCATGGCTTGGAAGCGGGAAATGCTGCCGGAATGAAAGTTGTAGGACTTGCTACAACCAACAAACCAGAGGCCATTATGGATAAATGTAATGTCATTATCCCTGATTTTACCGACTTTTCGTACGAAAAAATGTTGAATTTAATACAATAAAAATACAAAAAAGCAGTAATTTTGCATTCGTATTTTTTTAATAGGTATTTATGGCAGGATATATTTCTGGAAACGCGCGTAAAGTTACTACGCATAGTATTAAGGAAATGAAGTTGAGTGGCGAAAAGATTTCAATGCTTACTTCGTATGATTTTACAATGGCTCAGCTTGTTGATGGAGCTGGAATTGATATAATTTTAGTAGGAGATTCTGCATCGAATGTTATGGCAGGTAATTCTACTACCTTACCGATAACACTTGATCAGATGATATATCACGGGCAGTCAGTGGTGAGAGGTGTGCATCGTGCACTAGTCGTGGTAGACATGCCTTTTGGTACGTATCAGGCAAATCCTTACGATGGAGTGAATGCCGCTATCAGAATCATGAAAGAAACCGGTGCTGATGCCGTGAAGATGGAAGGTGGTGAAGAGATTATTGAAACCGTAACACGTATCATTGCAGCTGGAGTACCTGTAATGGGACATCTGGGACTGATGCCACAGTCTATCAATAAGTATGGTACTTACGGTGTGCGTGCAAAAGAAGATGCCGAAGCAGAGAAACTGATGCGTGATGCACTGGCTTTGCAGGAAGCAGGATGTTTTGCACTTGTTTTGGAGAAAATCCCTGCTGCTTTAGCTGCTAAGGTGGCCAAGGCTGTAGAAATACCTGTAATAGGTATCGGTGCAGGAGGTGAAGTGGACGGACAGGTCTTGGTTGTAACTGATATGCTGGGTATGACGCAGGGCTTCAGTCCTAAGTTTTTGCGTAAATATGCAGATTTGCACAGTGTGATAACTTCGGCGGTGGGCCAGTATATCCAAGATGTTAAGTCGGCTGATTTTCCTAACCAATCCGAGCAATATTGATTTATAACTATATTGAGAGCTGGATGTTGTTTCAGCTCTCATTTTTTTATGGACCAAAATGTGAAACAATGGATTATTTTAATTCATCGGGTAAGAAAAAATTGCTTACCCATAATATGGGGTTACTTTTATTAGCAAATTTATTACTTTATTGTTCTGTTTATCTATTGATACCGGTATTCCCTCAATGGCTGATTGCTAATTGGGAGCTGGCAAAGCCGCAGGCGTATTTCGTTACTGCTCTTTATGCGGCAGCTATGTTTCTGCCAGGAGCATTCAACAGTTATCTGGTCGACAGGTTCAGGCGGCAAAGTGTCTTCCGTATCAGTATGCTGATTATGGGAGCTTTGTCACTCCTTTATCCATATATTGCCTTTTTCTACGGAATATTGCTTTTGCGTATCGGACAAGGCATCTGTTTTGCAACGGCTGTTATGGCTACAGGGAGTACGCTGGTCATTGATGTTACGACCTCCTGCAGACGGACACCGGCCAATGTCGTTTACACATGGGCTGCACGTTTAGGTATGCTGATTGGGGTAGCATCAGCTTTTCTTTTGGAGCCGTTTATTGGGATAGACATGTTTTTATATCTGTCAGCGGCGCTGTCTCTGGTCTCCATTATTTTAGTGTCTATGGTTGAGGTCTGTTTTCGGGCACCTTTAGGTCTGCCTTTGCTTTCGTTAGACAGGTTCCTGTTACCGCGAACTTTCCTGCCGGCTCTGAATATGTTGATGATTCCTTTTATTTTAGGGGCACTTATAGGATATAGATATGACGGATTTTTTTATATTTGCATGGCAGTAGGATGGCTTGTATATGTACTTGTCCGTTCGTTTCTGCTGGGATGGTTTACTCCACGGTTAGCAGTGTTGTCGGGGGTGATATCTATTGTAGCGGGTTTATTGCTTTTGCAGTATACCGGTGCGGCAGATTTATACATCCGTCTGATTGCAGCATTTTTGATAGGTCTTGGTTCCGGCAGTCCTTTATCTCATTTTTTGCTGATGATGGTAAAGCTTCCGCTGCATTGCGAACGGGGTACAGCCTATCATACGCATGAATTGTTTTTCGAAATAGGAATGATGGCCGGTTTTGTTTGTTCGGTTTATTACACTGGAAATATCTATGCCCTATTGATGATTGTGGCATTGGCTGGCCTGCTTTTTTATGAGTTTTATACCATTCCGTATTTTCTGAAAAAAATGAGAAGCAGATAATTTAACTATTAAATATTGATGTATGGCAGACGATAAAAAAATTATCTTTTCAATGGTAGGAGTGAGCAAATCATTCCAAAACAACAAGCAAGTGTTGAAGGATATTTATCTTTCGTTCTTTTATGGTGCCAAAATTGGTATCATAGGTTTGAATGGTTCCGGAAAATCAACGCTGATGAAGATTATCGCCGGTCTGGAAAAAAACTACCAGGGCGAAGTCGTGTTTTCCCCGGGTTATTCAATAGGTTATTTGGCTCAGGAACCCTATCTTGACGAAACCAAGACTGTCAAGGAAGTGGTGATGGAAGGTGTTCAGAATGTAGTTGACACTTTGGCCGAATACGAAGAAATCAATAATAAGTTTGGCCTGCCCGAGTATTATGAAGATCCTGAAAAAATGGATGCTTTGTTTGCACGCCAGGCAGAACTGCAGGATATTATAGATGCTACCGATGCTTGGAATCTGGACAGCAAGCTGGAGCGTGCCATGGACGCGCTGCGTTGTCCGCCCGAAGATCAGTCTGTGAAGAATCTTTCTGGAGGTGAGCGTCGTCGTGTGGCTTTGTGCCGTTTGCTGCTGCAGAAACCGGACATCTTGCTTCTGGACGAGCCGACCAACCACTTGGATGCTGAAAGTATTGACTGGTTGGAACAACACCTCCAGCAATACGAGGGTACGGTGATTGCCGTTACTCACGACCGTTACTTCCTGGATCACGTAGCAGGATGGATTCTTGAACTGGACCGTGGCGAAGGTATTCCTTGGAAAGGTAACTACTCTAGCTGGCTGGAGCAGAAGACCAAACGTATGGAAATGGAAGAAAAGACAGCCAGCAAGCGCCGTAAAACATTGGAACGTGAGTTGGAATGGGTACGAATGGCTCCTAAAGCTCGTCAGGCTAAGGGTAAGGCTCGTTTGAACTCATACGATAAATTGCTCAACGAAGATGTGAAGGAAAAAGAAGAAAAGCTGGAAATCTTTATCCCGAACGGTCCGCGTCTGGGTAACAAGGTTATCGAAGCCAAGCATGTGGCAAAAGCTTATGGTGATAAGTTGCTGTTTGATGACCTGAACTTCATGCTGCCTCCTAACGGAATCGTAGGTGTTATCGGTCCTAACGGTGCCGGTAAAACTACTTTGTTCCGACTGATTATGGGATTGGAAACACCGGATAGCGGTGAATTTGAAGTTGGAGAAACTGTAAAAGTGGCATATGTTGACCAGCAGCATAAGGATATTGACCCGAACAAGACCGTTTATCAGGTAATCAGCGGTGGAAACGATCTTATCCGTATGGGAAATCGTGATGTGAATGCCCGTGCATACTTGAGCCGTTTCAACTTCTCGGGTGCCGACCAGGAAAAACTGTGTGGCATGCTTTCGGGTGGTGAGCGCAACCGTTTGCATCTGGCTATGGCTTTGAAGGAAGAGGGCAACGTACTGTTGCTGGATGAGCCTACCAATGATATCGACGTAAATACACTGCGTGCGCTGGAAGAAGGTTTGGAAGACTTTGCAGGATGTGCTGTAGTTATCAGCCACGACCGTTGGTTCCTGGACAGAATTTGTACGCACATTTTGGCTTTTGAGGGAAACAGCGAAGTATTTTATTTCGAAGGTTCGTATACAGAATACGAAGAAAACAAGATGAAACGTCTGGGCAATGTAGAGCCTAAGCGAGTTCGCTATCGTAAACTGATGGAAGATTAATCCTCTTTTTGTGATACAGTGAGCAGAGCTGTAAACGAGAGCTTTTGGATGAGGCTTTTGTTTACAGCTCTGCTTTTTTTGTATATGTACATTACTTGTTTTTATAATATCTTGATAATCCGATAATTATAGATTGTTGATGTACATGGACAAAGTTGGGATAGTATAACTCAATCTCATAATTTTGCAGCAGAATGATTTAGCAACTTAAAACAAACCAACATGAGATTGAAATTAAATGATTTGTGTCTTGTATTTTTAGGCTTGATGCTGGTTTTTACAGCATGTTCCAAAGACAATTCTCCACTGGAGCAGATATCGGATACTTTAATAAAAGTAAAGGTCGTTAATGCCGAGGGAAAGCTGGTAAGTGGAGCTGTAGTGAAGATGTACGATGAAAAAAGCTATGCAGCTTTTGGGAAGGATATTCTGGCCGAGCCACAGCTGTGGAAGACTACCGATAAAAGCGGAACAGCTTCTTTCCTGCTCGAGGCAAAAGACTGGTTCGAGGGGAAAAGACAGCGGGAGCTGATGTTTGTGGTCACAGAAATAGCCGACTCAAAAAATTACCGTTATTGGAGCAAGGGAGGTACTGTCAATGCAGGAAAAAGACATTCGTTTGTGATAAAATTAGAATGAAGAACCACTTCGTTTTAACATAGTAAATGCGTTTTAGAAAAGTAAATATGCTGGCCCTTTTAGCGGGTCAGCATATTTTTTACGTCATCCAGATTGCCGTCTGTCTGCTCCGGTTGTATATTTAATAAATACGCAAGGAGCGGATAAATACATACATTCTTGAAATTAGGAGCTACGTAACCCTTCTTGAAATCGGGGCCTACAGCACGGAAAATCACATGCATATCATCGTAGGTAGGGTCGAAGCCGTGTGCACCCTTCGAGCGGGAAGGAGTATCGGTTACCAGCCATCCCAAATCAGGCAATGCTATGACATCGCCCACCTTGTTGCTGCTCCCGTAATTCAGGTAAGCAGGAATGTCTTCTCTTTTCCAAACCTTGATATGGTCCAAATCCTTAATGGCATTATAGACAGAGTCCCGATAGGCAGCCGGCGTATAGATTTGAGCCGGCAAATCACCGTCTATCAGTGTATACCATTCCTTTTTAAGATGCTTTGTGATAGAGACGCACCGTTCGGGGGCAATGGTGGCCATTCCGTGGTCGGATGTAACAATCAGGTTGATGTCCTCGCTGAAAGGCAATTGTTGTAATCCCAGCCATAACTGATGCATCAATGCATCCAGCTCGCTGATGCACCGGCGTGTTTCCTTGCTGTGAGGACTGTACGTATGTCCGTGTGAGTCTGGTTCTTCTATGTAGAGCATAATCAGTTGCGGACGCTCATCTTCCGGTTTTTTGAGCAATTCTACCGCATGTGCAATGCGCTCTGCATACGTCAGGCGCGGTGTATCATCGTATACCTTGTAATAAGTAGGATGCTGTCCTTTCACGGCAATGTCCGAGCCTACCCAGTAAATGTTTCCGGTTTTCACTCCCTGCTTTTGAGCCGTAATCCAGATTGGTTCACCGCCATAAAAATAAGGATCGTTTCTGGTTTCCGGATTTCCCATGCTGTAGCGCACTTTCTTCACCGGGTCCCAGAAAGAATTGGCTACAATGCCATGATGGTCGGGAACCAGTCCGGTAGCCAGCGTATAGTGGTTAGGGAATGTTTTCGATGGGAAGGAAGGCTGCATCATAGCCTTCACACCTTCTCGCTCCATCTGGTCGAGGAAAGGAGTATCATACATCTTCGGGTAATCCCAACGGAATCCGTCGAGTGAGACAATGACTGTGTAATGTTTTTCGCCGCCTAATATATACTGAGATACGAGCATAAAGCAACATATCAGGGCAAATATTTTTTTCATAAGCAGTGCAGTTTCTTGAAACAAATAAAGGTGTACAGAAGAGTGCACACCTTTATTTATAGTAATTATTAGATTTGTTTCTTTCTCATTAGAAAGTCAGACGAACACCCACCTGAGCATGCCAGCGTGAGCTGATATCACTCTTCTTAACTTCGGCATTGTTATAATAGAATAACGGAGTAGTTCCATCAGAAGCAAACTCTTTCAGTGTTAATGGAGAAATGTTATATGCTGATTCATAAGAAGCACCCCATTTCTTATTTAACATGTTTGCAAAATTCATGATATCGAACGTAAACTCAAGTTTGCCTGCACCTTCAATGTTGTAGATAGTTTGAGCAAGGTGCAAATCTATTTGATGTTCCCATTTACTCAAATTAGAATTGCGTTCTGCATACTGTCCACGGTGATTTTTTGCATAGCTGTCATTTTCTATCCACTGTTTAAATGCTTCGCGGCTTTCTTCAGCAGTCATTATAACTTCTCCGGTTTCTTCATTTACGTTATCAACAAAATTCATCTGGTTTAATTCTGCTTCTGTTGGGATATACAACAGAGAATTGCCTTTTTGACCATCTCCGTTGAAATCTGATTTTTCATTCATAGTCAAGCTATATCTGCCTCCAGAGAATCCATTGTAGATTACTGCAATAGTGGTACTAGTCCATCCGTTCCAGTATTTAGGTGAAGTATACGATGCCTGAAGCATTACTCTGTGAGGAATATCGAATTTAGAGAAACCTAATTCATTTTCAGAGTTAGTATCTACAGAGTAGTTGTACTTCCAGTTAGAGTATGCTACAGAGCTGGTACCATCGTTTACAGATTTTGCATGTCCGAATGTATAAGAACCAGACAAATTTAAGCCAAAGTTAAAGGTCTTTTCCAGTAAAGCAGACAAAGCATAAGTATAACCTTTATTAGTATTTCTTAAATTGATAATACTGTAGTAATTACTTTTAGCTTTGCTGTAGTATGGAACAGCAGAAGCTTCTACACCTGGGATTGCATAAACCTTTTCACCGTTGTTGGTCAGTGCCAGATTTTCAAAGAATACATTGTTCATAGTCTTTGAATAGATACCTTCCAAAGTCATTTTAATATCACCCGGCAGACGCTGTTCCAAAGCCAGATTAGCACGTAATACCTGAGGATACTTGAAGTCTTTTGAAACTGTTACAATATCAGGGCTGAAATATCCGCTTCCTGAATTTGCACCAGCCATAGGGTCATTGGCATATTTTCCAAGTGATGGAGCTGTATGTGTATGGTTTTTGTTTGCATCTTTAGGTTCAATGGTAGTACCTTTACTTTCCATACCTGTGTTATTAAATGCATTTGATAACCATACGAATGGAACGCGTCCGGTAAATATACCGAGACCTCCGCGAATCAAAGTCTTGTGTGAATCGTTTGTATACCAGCGGAAACCAACACGTGGTGAAAATAAGACTTTTGCACTTGGGTTTTCTCCAACACGCACATTATAACCTTGTTGTTCTGCATATGTATTAAATGTTGGATTCTCTGTTGGGTTATTAAATACAACTGGAATATCAATACGGAGTCCATATGTAAGATTAAAATTGTTGTTTATATCCCATTTGTCTTGTGCATAGAAGCCAAATTGTCCAGATTTCATAGCTGGAGCCCAACGAGTATCTCCTCCTGTTAATGTAGGGTCAGTATATTTGTATGAGAATTTATACGGCTGATCATCCAGGAAGTGCTGCAAGTCGGCATAGTACCAAGAACCATTTACTGCTTGTATGAACAAGTTTTTCATACGATAAATTTCATTGTGGGTACCAAAAGTTAACGTATGATTTCCTAGATACCAAGACAAGTTGTCTTCAAAAGTATAAATGTCCTGATCCAGATAGTTTGCTCCTGAAGAGTATTCTGTTCCGATGTTTGCTGTTATGGCTGTTTTCTGATCACCGCCTAAAATATCTTCAATCTGTACTGTCGGACCTTGATAAGCTACATCACGGTGGTCACGGATAAAGCTTGCAGAGGCACGAAATTCATTATACAAATTTTGTCCCAAGTGTGAGTTCAACTCGGCTACGATTGAATTTGTTTTATTGTTCATTCTATAACCGCTGTTAACGAATGTATATGAAGTCGAGCCTACTCCATAATTATCATCATAAGAATTATTGTGCTGATAACGTAATGCTAACTTATGGTCTTTATTAATGTTCCAGTCAATACGTGCCAAGAGTCCGAATGATTTGTTGTCTATATTGCGCTGGCCATAATTTTCTTTAATTCCAGTCAGTTTTGCATATTGGTCTGCAATCTGTTTAGCTACATCGTTGGTAATATAGCTGTCTGTATATCCCGGATAAATACTTGACGGATAAGATTCCTTTTTAGACTCGGCACTTACGAAGTAGAACAATTTATCTTTTACGATGGCACCACCCAATGTTCCACCAAAAGTACGGGTATACTGCTGTGTAAGCGGAGATTTTTCGTAATCGCGCACAGCACTGTATTTGCCATACATGTTGTGGTTGTTGAAATAAGTATAAGCCGATCCGTGAGTAGTATTGGTACCCTGCTTGGTAATCGCGTTGATACCACCGCCGGTAAATCCGCTCTGGCGTACGTCAAACGGAGCCACAACTACCTGGATTTCCTGGATAGCATCCATAGAGATAGGGTTGGCACCTGTCTGTCCGCCGTTTGTACCCGATGCAGCCAGACCAAACACGTCGTTACTTACAGTACCGTCAATCTGGAAGCTGTTGTAACGGTTGTTCGAGCCGGCAAAAGTAATACCTCCATTCTTCGAAGTCATAGCCATAGGCATGTTCTTTACAATGTCGTACACATTACGGTCAACAGTAGGAGTGTTGTTGATCTTTCCTGTTGTAAAGTTGTGTGCGGCACCTGCATTAGCCTTCGCATCAGCTACTACCACCACTTCATCCAGTAACTCTGTGCTAGGTTTCAGATTTACATTCAGAGCAAGTGTGTTACCCAGTTCAAGATACAAGTCGGTGTAAGTAGCCTTAGAGTATCCTACATACGAAACTTCGATCTTGTAAGGTCCTCCGGTACGCATACCCTGGATGGTGTATCGACCGTCAATGTTAGTTACAGCACCATAAAGAGTTCCTGATGGTTCATGGATAGCAACCACTGTTGCACCAATAACAGGCTGCTTGGTTTCGTCCATGACTTTACCGCTCACGGCAGAAGTCGTAACCTGTGCATTTGCGCAAATAGCTACTGCTGGCGCTAATGCTGCTAATAGAAACTTAGAATGACTTAGCATAAAAAAGAAATTAATTGAATATTACTTTTTAAAACTATATAAAATCTATGTTTAGTTTATTTGGTTTTTTGTATCTTTCGTTTGCAAAATTATGCATTTTTCTTAAAGAAAAGTGATTGTATAGTGCTTTTAACAACGCTTTTATAGATTTCTTAACCCTTTTGGGAAGGCTTTCGGATGTCATTTGGGGAAAGGTTTGTTGGAAATATCTGTAAATCAGTAATTTAAAATGAAATTAAAAATGTATTATTTTTGTAATAAATAACTGTTTATTAGCGTTGTACGATTTGTTTTGACTGTTATAATGTCGTGTTTTTTTTACACCAGGCAGGTTTTTCTTAGGGTTAGGGGCAAAAAAAAGGTTCTCACCCGTTTCGGGGTAAGAACCTTTTGTAAATTCTTTAATAAACGAATTAAGCTTCTGCAGGAGCTTCTGTAGCTTCTTCAGCAGTAGCTTCAGCGTTTTCTTCTGCCTGAGCAGCAGCTTCAGCAGCTTTCTTTTCAGCTACTTTCTTAGCGATAGCTTCGTTTACTTTCTTTTCAGCTTCCAGACGTGCTTTTGCTTCTGCTTTTTTAGCTTCTTCCTGTTTTGCTTTCAGGGTAGCCAAGCCGTTCTGTTTGTTTTCTTTCCAAGCGTTGAATTTAGCTTCAGCCTGTGCTTCGTCGAATGCACCTTTAGCAACACCGCCCAGCAAGTGTTTCTTCATGTAAACACCTTCTTTTGACAGGATGTTACGTACAGTGTCAGTAGGCTGTGCACCGTTCATAACCCAGTACAAAGCACGATCAAAATTCAAATCTACTGTGGCAGGATCGGTGTTAGGGTTGTAAGTACCGATTTTTTCAGTAAATCTACCATCACGTGGTGCTCTTGCGTCAGCGATAACGATTGAGTAAAAAGCATAGCTTTTACGACCTCTTCTTTGCAATCTGATTTTAGTTGCCATTTTCTTTAATTTAGTTTATTGTGAATGATTTGAATTAAATGCTAATAGCTCGTATTAGCGGCTGCAAAGGTACGACTTATATTTTTAATATACAATACCTTTGTATCGATTTGTTGGTGTAAAATTTAGGGAGGGACTTAAAAATAGGGGTACGAATGTGATTTTACGATAATATCAATCTGATATTAGTTAATAAATATAAAAACAGGTGCGTTTTTGCGGGATTTTGTATGTTGTATAACATAAAACCTTTATCTTTGCACTGTGTTTTTCATGGTATTAGATTTAAGGTTAATGAAGATTGGGAGTCTGTGAAGATTCCCTTTTTTATTTTTGTACATTCGGAAAGTCCTTGACGGTTGTTTTTCTCATTTGAGTGGTGAACGTAAGGCATTGCAATGAGGTATCTGTGTTATTGGAATGCAGAACGCGTGTCAAGGCTGTGATAAACTAAAAATAAAAGGAGATAAACGCAATCGGGTAACGTTTATCTCCTTTCTGTTTTTATTCCACGATGGTCATTTCGTCTATCAGATGCTTGGCACCTGCAAACTTGTCTATAATAAATAAAGTATAGCGGATGTCTACGCAGGCAGCCCGTTGTAATCTGGGGTTATAGGCAATGTCGCCTGTAAGGCCTTCCCAGTTTCGGTCGAAGCCGGTGCCTATCAGTTCTCCCTTGCTGTTGAATACGGGTGAGCCGGAATTGCCGCCGGTGTTGTCTGTGCCCGTGGCAAAGCAGACAGGCATGCGGCCGTCTTTCATGGCATATCTGCCAAAATCTTTTTTCTGATACAGCTCTTTCAGGCGGGTCGGGACTACGAATTCATAGTTTGTAGAGTCTTCTTTTTCCATCACGCCTTCCAGTGTTGTGTAGTAGAGATACTCTTTTCCGTCCTGCGGCTCGTACGAACCAATCTTGCCGTAAGTCAGGCGCAGGGTAGAGTTGGCATCCGGATAAACGGGAATTCCCTTTTTCTGTTTCAGTTCCAGCATGCCGGCCACCCATGTCTTGTGTGCCTTGTTGTAGGCTTCGGTTTCGGCTTTCATGGCTTCCGATGTAGCTTTATAACCTTCTTTCACCGATTTTGCATACAGAATCATCCAGTCCTTTTCGAGTGCGGCTGCCGACGGACGTTTCACGAACTTGGCAAATGCCTCTTTGCTGCTGAAGATGGACTTGTCGAAGCAGGCATCTACAAAATCGCTGGTGCTGCCGCCGAATTTTTGCCGGATGCTGCCGAAGATGCTGATGTGCTGTGCGGCAGGAACCAGACGGGCATACAGACTCAGCATTTCTTTCGATACTTTGCGGTCTACTTCGGGGTCGTAGTCTTTGTTGAAGAACTTTTCGAAATCCTGCTTCAGTTGTTCCAGGCTGGTTTTTACTGCCTCACGGTCTTTGGCCAGCAGTGCCTTATGCAGCTTGTCGGTTTCCGGTACTTTGCTGAACTCGGTGCCCTGCATCAGCGCCTCCAGAATGGCCTGCTGGTGATAGACAGCATCGAAACGCTTGGCCACGATATCCTTGATACTTTCGTATGCTTTTCTAAACTCGCCGTTGCCGCTCTGTTCGCCGTATGCCAGCAGCTCTTCCTGCTGTTTTCTTTTCGTGTCGAGCACTTTCAGCCGTACCAGACCCTCGTTCATGCCGATGGCATTTTTCCAGTAGTTGGCCGAGCCGGCATACTTGCTGGCATACTGGATGCGTGTCTTGGCACTCTTCATCATTTCCTTGTTCAGGGCTCTCAGGCGCACGCCGCGTACGGTGTCGCGCATAAAGTTGGTGGTTTTCATGCGCTCTTCCACTTCGTCGCTGATCATGTATCGCCAGTTGCGGCCGGGGAATCCCATTACGAAGGTAAAATCGCCTTCCTTGATGCCGCCCAGATTGATGGTGAGGTGTTTCTTGACGCGCAGAGGCTGGTTCTCGGCGCTGTAGTTGGCGGGTTTGCCGTCTTTGCCGGCATAGATGCGGAAGATAGAGAAGTCACCGCAGTGGCGGGGCCACATCCAGTTGTCGGTATCGGCACCAAACTTACCGATGGAAGAAGGGGGAGCGCCTACCATACGTATATCCTTATATACTGTTTTTACAAACAGGTAGTATTTATTGGCGCCGTAAAATGGTTTAAGCTCCAGTACGGTAAACTCATCGGTTGCAATGTTCTCGGCTTTGGCAAAACGGTCGGCCACTTGGCTCAGGTAGCTGGGCGACAGGTAGTTTATGCCTTCCGGGTCGGGGTCCTTGGCCAGCTGCTCCCGTACGTAGGATGTTACGTCAAGGATGCGGTCGATAAACGTAACGGTCAGCCCCTTGCAAGGCAGCTCCTGGCTGCGTGTCATGGCCCAGAATCCGTCGGTCAGGTAGTCATGCTCTACAGAGCTGTGCTGCTGTATGTACGAGTATCCGCAGTGATGATTGGTCAGTACCAGTCCTTCGGCAGAAATCACTTCGCCTGTACATCCGCCTCCGAAGTGTACTACGGCATCTTTCAGGCTGATGCTGTCGGGGTGATAAACTTGGTCGATACGCAGGTCCAGTCCCAGGTCGTACATGGCAGCTGCGTTTTGCTGCTTCAGGTCGGTGAGCATCCACATGCCTTCATCGGCCTGCATGGGCAGCCAAAGGGCACAGCCCAGCAGCAGGGTTGAAATTTTTTTTAAGTCCATATTGCGCGTTTTTATTATAAAAATGTTTTCGGAAATTATAGAATAGGTTGTATTGTCCCATATTTCGAATTGCAAAAGCAATATAATAATATGGTGTTGGGAGAAGATGATTGGAAGGGTGTAAAACAAAGAAATATTCTTGTGTGTAGCACTTTTTTGTACTTGGTGATTAAATTTCCAGACAAATACTTGTTGCTCTCTAGAAAAATTGCGAATATTGCACGTTGTTTACGGTTGTGACAATTGTTGATTAAAAAAGCTTTTGTTTTAACATTATGAAGTCGTATGTGTAAAATTTTTAGCATAATTCTTTTTGAATAGGCAGTTTGTTTAAAAAAGATAAAAGAAGGTGATGCAAATATAATGAAAAAAAAGATTTTTTTCTCTGTTTCGTGAACAATTGCTTCGGCCGTTTGTTATATGAGTGTACTTTACAGAACAACAGTGCTGAAAACTGTTTGAGTTTGCAAAGAAGAAATAATAATGGATAACATAAAAAAGGTTTTAAAAATGAAAAAGAAAGGTTTTGTTGCTTTGGCTTTGGCCGCTACCGTGATGACTGCAAATGCTCAGAATGTTTACGATGGTAATAAGTTTCTGGACAACTGGTATGTAGGACTTAATGGAGGTGGTGTAACTCCGGTAGCACATGCTGCGTTTTGGAAAAATATGCGTGGTGTTGTAGGATTGGAGTTGGGTAAGCAGGTTACTCCGGTGCTGGGACTTTCGGTACAGGGACTTACTGCAGTGAATACTTCTGCCAGCCGCAACGCATTTGATGCGCTTAGCATTACTGCAAACGGAAAGATTAACTTGTCAAACTTGATATTTGGTTATAATGGTGAACCTCGCCTGTTCGAAGTAGAAACTGTTACAGGTATTGGTTGGGGACACGATTTCATGAACTCTGGTTACAGCTACGACCGCAGCTACTTGGTTAGCCGTTTTGGTGCAAGCTTCAACTTCAACCTGGGTGAAAGCAAGGCTTGGAGCATCAACGTAAAACCGGCAATGGTTTATCGTATGGACGGAAATCAGGCTCATAAGCTGAATGTAAATAAGTCGGGACTGGAATTGCTGGCTGGTGTGACTTACCACTTTGCCGGAAGCAACGGAAAACGTTACCAGACTATCGTGAAACCATACAACCAGGCTGAAGTAGACCAGTTGAACAATACAATCAACAGCTTGCGCGAACAGGAAGCTGCTGCACAGCAGGCACTGGATGCTGCCAAGGCAGAAAATGCACGTCTGCAGCAGGAACTGACTGACTGCCAGAATGCACCGAAACAGGTAGAAACCATCGTTCAGGAAACTTCTACTAAGAGCATGGAGTCAGTAATTACATTCCGTCAGGGTAAAATTACCATTGGTGCCGACCAGAAACCGAACGTAGAGCGTATTGCTACTTATATGAAGAATCATCCGGGCAGCACAGTGAAGATTTTGGGTTATGCTTCACCGGAAGGTAGTGTAGAGGTTAACGAACGTATTGCCAGACAGCGTGCCGAGGCTGTAAAGAATATGCTTGTCAATACTTATAAGATTAGTGCAAGCCGTATTACTGCCGAAGGCCAGGGTGTAGGTAGTATGTTCAGCGAACCAGACTGGAACCGTGTAAGTATTGCTACACTGGAAGAAGTGAATAATAAGTAATGATTGCTTCGGGCAATGCAATATAACTCTGTTTTATAAAACAATCTTGATAAACTTGGGTAGGATGTACTCTTTTCATGGAGTACATCCTTTTTTTATGTATGCTCGGCATGAGTATTAGCTAATGGGTGCAAGTCCCCAATGAGCCCTAATAGCGGGAATCATACAGCCAAAAGCAAGGGTGTCCATCGCGAGTTGGAATC
>ENA-UEQH01000447-UEQH01000447.1-human-gut-metagenome-genome-assembly--contig:-NODE-447-length-23338-cov-43.132110_pt1 | contig 23338 bp, 18 predicted proteins | sample MGYA00242945_ERZ507943 | MGnify/ENA primary metagenome ERZ507943 (study PRJEB26167, sample SAMN06115418) | human gut metagenome | host: Homo sapiens | place: China:Hubei | collected 2015-03-06... | reverse complement strand
GCTGTCGTTTCTACATTGGTGGGCGAAAGTGCAGACTCTGTTATCTTTTTTCCTTTAGCTTTCGGTGGACTGATGCCGGTAGAGGAACTGGCTAAGCTGATGATTGTACAGATTGTATTGAAAACGCTGTACGAAATCATCATTCTCCCGGTAACGATTCGGGTGGTAAATTACATCAAGCGGGTAGACAACAGCGATGTATACGATGAGAATATCTCCTACAATATTTTGAAAATCAAAGAAATTTAACGGATATGAATAACGAAACGGCATTAGTGGTTTTCAGTGGTGGACAGGATTCTACCACGTGTCTGTTTTGGGCAAAAAAGCATTTTAAAAAAGTGTTGGCCCTGAGTTTTCTGTACGGACAGAAGCATCAGCATGAAGTAGAGATAGCGCAGGCTATTGCAGCCAAGGCTGGGGTAGAAATGGAAGTTATGGATGTTTCTTTTATCGGTAAGCTGGGGCATAATTCCCTGACGGATACTTCTATGCAGATGGATGAAGTGAAACCGGAGGGCGGAGTTCCCAATACCTTTGTTCCGGGCCGCAATCTGTTTTTCCTGAGTATTGCTGCCGTATATGCCCGCGAGCGTGGGGTGAATCATCTGGTTACAGGAGTTTCGCAGACCGATTTCAGCGGTTATCCGGATTGTAGGGACTCTTTTATCAAGTCGCTTAACGTCACCTTGAATCTGGCCATGGATGAACAGTTTGTACTGCATACACCGCTTATGTGGATTGACAAGGCACAAACCTGGGCTTTGGCTGATGAATTGGGAGTACTGGATTTGGTACGCAATGAAACGCTCACTTGCTATAACGGTGTGGTAGGCGACGGATGCGGACATTGTCCGGCATGTAAGCTGCGTCGTGAGGGATTGGAAAAATATCTGGCAACAAAAAAGAATGTATAATTATGGAAAGAAAAGATGAACTGACTATATTGGGTAAGACTACTGCCTACAAACAGGATTATGCTCCGGAAGTTCTGGAAGCATTTGTAAACAAGCACCCTGAGAATGATTATTGGGTACGCTTCAATTGTCCGGAATTTACCAGTCTGTGTCCGATTACCGGACAGCCGGACTTTGCTGAAATACGCATCAGTTACTTGCCGGACGTGAAAATGGTGGAAAGCAAGAGCTTGAAATTGTATCTTTTCAGTTTCCGCAATCACGGTGATTTTCACGAGGATTGCGTAAATATCATTATGAAGGATTTGATTAAGCTGATGGATCCTAAGTATATCGAGGTTACCGGAATTTTTACACCTCGTGGTGGTATCTCTATTTATCCGTATTGCAATTACGGTCGTCCGGGAACGAAGTACGAAGAATTGGCCGAGTATCGCATGCGTAATCATGACCTTTAATTGAACATTTCTCATTCACATAAAAAAATCGCCCTTATCCCTAAGATAAAGGCGATTTTTTTATGTGACTATCTGTATTCTTTATGCATCCTTGTCTTTCAACTGTGCAAAAATCAGACCTTCCAGTTCTTCTGCCAGTTCCGGATTGTCCATGATGCACTGTTTAGCAGCATCGCGTCCCTGTCCCAGCTTGGTATCGTTGTAGCTGTACCATGAACCACTCTTCTTGATGATACCCAGTTCTGCACCCAGGTCGATGATTTCGCCGCTGCGTGAGATACCTTCACCAAACATAATATCGAATTCTGCCTTACGGAAAGGAGGAGCTACTTTGTTTTTCACTACTTTCACGCGTACCTGATTACCGATTACATCTTCACCATCCTTGAGCTGTGTAGCACGGCGGATATCCAGACGTACAGAAGCATAGAACTTCAAGGCATTACCACCGGTTGTAGTCTCAGGATTACCAAACATTACGCCGATTTTCTCGCGCAACTGGTTGATGAAAATACAGGTTGTGTTGGTCTTGTTGATAGCCGATGTCATTTTACGCAAAGCCTGTGACATCAGTCGTGCCTGAAGACCTACCTTGTTGTCGCCCATATCACCTTCAATTTCAGCTTTCGGAGTCAGTGCGGCTACAGAGTCGATTACGATGATATCGATAGCAGACGAGCGAATCAACTGTTCGGCAATTTCGAGTGCCTGCTCACCGTTGTCGGGCTGTGAAATCCACAAATTGTCGATGTCTACTCCCAATTTGGCTGCATAGAAACGGTCGAATGCATGTTCAGCATCAATGAATGCTGCAATACCGCCCGCCTTCTGTGCTTCAGCAATGGCATGGATAGCCAGTGTTGTTTTACCAGAAGATTCAGGACCATAGATTTCGATGATACGGCCTTTCGGGTATCCGCCTACGCCCAATGCTGCATTCAGAGCGATAGAACCGGTAGGAATCACTTCTACTTCCTGCACGTGGTCATCACCCATTTTCATGATAGAGCCTTTGCCAAAGCTCTTTTCAATTTTATCCATTGCAGCCTGCAAGGCTTTCAGCTTTTCGCTGTTATTGATTTTTGGAGCTTCAGTGCCCTCTTCAAATTCCAGTTCGTCTTTCTTTGCCATATTATTTTAAGATTTGCTGAGCGTGTTCTTTTGTCTTCACCTGTTTAGGCAGGATGACACGTTCTATCACACCCTCTTCGTTAATGATAAATGTAGTGCGGAATGTACCCATATATTTACGTCCGCACATGCTTTTCTCGCCCCATACACCGAATTCCTGTACCAGTTTCTGTTCAGTATCAGCAATCAGTGTAAAAGGAAGTTCGTTTTTCTCGATGAATTTCTGATGCGATTTTGCATCGTTGATACTTACACCGATTACTTCATAACCAGCTTCGCGCAGTTCGCTGTAGTGGTCGCGCAAGTTGCATGCCTGGGCAGTACAGCCCGAGGTCATGTCTTTCGGATAGAAGTAGAGTACTACTTTCTTTCCTTTATAGTTGCTCAGGCGGATTTCTTCGCCTTTTTCATTCAGTCCCAGTATTTCGGGAGCTTTGTCTCCTACGTTCATGTTTCTTTTTAAAAATGTATTGTTTTCAATTTTTGTATTCGGTGTTAAAAAAACGGGGAATTGAAATTACCCCGTTTTTATACCGTTTAATCAGATATATCCAGAGAGTTCGGATTAGAGTTCCAAATCTCCATCGAATACTTCATGCCAAGGCAATCCGTACATATTCAGTGCTTCCATAAATGGGTCTGGATCGAATTCTTCTACGTTCCATACACCCGGACGTTTCCACAAGCCTTTCAGGAACATCATGGCACCGATCATAGCCGGTACACCGGTAGTGTAGCTTACACCCTGCATACCTGTTTCTTCGTAAGCAGCCTGGTGAGAGCAGTTGTTGTATACATAGTAAGTACGTTCCTTACCGTCCTTGATACCACGGATGCGGCAACCGATAGAAGTTTCGCCTTCGTAGTTTTCACCCAAATCCTGTGGGTTAGGCAACACAGCTTTCAGGAACTGCAGCGGAACGATTTCCATACCGTTGTAGTTGATTGGCTCGATGCTGGCCATACCGATGTTCTGGATTACGCGCAGGTGAGTGAGGTATTCCTGACCGAAAGTCATCCAGAAGCGGGCACGCTTGATGGTAGGATAGTTCTTCACCAGCGATTCCAGCTCTTCGTGATACAGCAGGTAAGAGTCGCGCGGACCAATGTTCGGATAAGTAAGGTCTTTATGAATTTCCAGTGGTCCTGTAGTAACCCACTGTCCGTTTTCGTAATAACGTCCGTTCTGAGTGATTTCGCGGATGTTGATTTCCGGGTTAAAGTTAGTAGCAAAAGCCTTATGGTGGTTACCTGCGTTACAGTCTACGATGTCAAGGTACTGGATTTCATCGAAATGATGTTTGGCTGCGTAGGCAGTATAAACACCACTCACGCCCGGATCGAAACCACAGCCGAGGATAGCAGTCAGACCTGCTTCTTCGAAACGCTGCTTGTAAGCCCACTGCCAGCTGTATTCAAAGTGAGCTTCATCCTTAGGCTCATAGTTGGCAGTATCCAGATAGTTTACCCCAGCCTGGAGGCAAGCTTCCATGATGGTAAGGTCCTGATATGGAAGTGCTACGTTAATAACGATTTCGGGTTTAAAACTATTGAATAAAGACACCAGTTCGTCTACATTGTCTGCATCTACCTTAGCGGTCTTGATGTTAGGGTTGCCGATTGCCTTTACAATGGCATCACATTTTGACTGGGTACGGCTGGCAATCATCACTTCGGTGAAAACTTCAGGATGCTGAGCCACTTTGTGTGCAACTACGGTACCTACACCGCCTGCACCAATAATCAATACTTTACTCATTTATGCTTATTATAGAATTAAAATGCCCGGTAAACGTTACCGTTCAACGGACAAAGTTAGCAAAATATTTGAATTATCGTGTGGTTACTCAAGAATATATCATTATTTTTGCCCACACATTTCAATAGGAATTAAAAACATATTAATTATGAAAAAATCATTATTTGTAATGGCTGCCTTGTGTGCAGGTGCAGCTATGACAGGATGTGCTGGAAGCAAAAAGGCTGTAGAAACTGTAAATCTGAACGGTGAATGGAATATTGTAGAGGTAGAAGGCAAGAAACTGACTGCTGAAGAACTTCCTTTTATCGGACTGGAAACTGCTGAAAAGCGTGTCTATGGTAACGCCGGATGCAACCGTATCATCGGTACTTACGAGGCCGATTCGTTGAAACCGGGATTCATTCATTTCAATCAGTTGGGTACTACACGTATGATGTGTCCGGATATGGAAACTGAACAGTTGGTTCTGGGTACACTGGACAAAGTACAGGGATATGTGTCTACCGAAAACGGTGTGGCACTGACAGATGCAGCAGGAAACCAGATTGTGCTGCTCGAAAAACGTGAAGCTGCCGCTCCTCAGGTTTCTATCGATGCATTGGCTGGCGAGTGGAATATCACAGCTATTAATGATACTGCTGTAACAAACGAAGGTACTGCACCATTCCTGGCTTTCAATCTTGAAGAAAAGCGTGTACATGGTAATGGCAGCTGCAATACCATCAACGGTGGCTTCAGCCAGGAAGAAGGCAATCCGGCTTCACTCAAGTTTACCCAGATGATTTCTACCATGATGGCAGGTCCGGGTCTGGAACAGGAAGGTAAAGTGTTGAAGGCACTGAACGAAGTTGCTTCTTTCGCTGTGAACGAAGATGGTTCGGTATCTCTGCTCAATGCAGCAGGCGATAAAGTGCTGACTTTGGTGAAAAAATAAACTTTACGTATAAAGCATGAAAAAACGGGAATAGGCTTTGGTGCTTATTCCCGTTTTTTCATGCTATACAGTGTGCTCCTTGTTCTACAGTCTGTTTTTATAGATGGTTGCCATCACTTTCTGATATTGGTTTTCTACCTCCAGATAAGCCTGCATGTTGCGGTATACGCCTTCGGCTTCCACGTAATATTCTATGATGGAAAGTTGACCGGCCAGAACGGCTTCTTTCAGCATTTTCAGGGTATTTTCCATCAATTGAACATCGTATACACTTAATGCTTCCTTGAGCTGCTGCATTTCATTGAACTGCGATTGGATTTGGGCGGTAAGCTGTAAGCGTGTATTTTCCAGTTGCAGTTGTGCACTCAGTGCCTGAGCCTTGGCAATCTTTACCTTCTTGCGGTTGGAGAACAGAGGGATAGAACCACCTACCAGAAAACCATTGCTTGCTTCACTCAGACTGGTGTTGCGGCGGTAAGCCACTTCCAGCTTGGGCAGCCAGTTCTGTTTGCTGATACCCACTTCCTGCGTTGTTGTCCGGGCGGTTGCATCAGCTGCTTTCAGCGATGCATCACTGAGCATCACTTCATCGTAGAGTGCATCGTAACTGTTGATAGAGGCTACTTCCGGATAACTGCTTTCGCTGAAAGAGAGGGGGAGGTTACCGTTCATGGCCAGCAGCGACTGCAGGGCAGTGCGGTGGGCGGCAATGTTTTGTGACATCTCAGTCTGTATGCTCATGCGCTCCATCTTGATTTTATTCACTTCGATGAGAGTTGCATCACCTTCGTTCAGTCTTTTTTCGAAGAAAGCCAGCAGCTCGTCGGCATTCTTTTTCCGTTCAGTCAGCAAAGCCTGTTCTTTATTCAGGCGAATAAGGTCCAGACACAGATTTTTGGCTTGCAGCAGGATTTCGCGACGGGCGGCAAGCTGCTGCATATCCAGTGCTTCCTGCTGGAGCTTGCCCGAACGGTTGCGGCTGTAGTAAAGGGTAGGGAAGTCGAATCCTTGCCGCAATACCATTTCCGAGCTGGCTACTCCGCTTACTCCCTTGGCAAAAAACGGACTGTATTCGATGGAAGGGTCCTCCAGATTATTGCGGGTCTGTACTTCCATTTTGGCAGCTTCGTTGCTTTCTTTCAGTGCCTGAAGCGCTTTGTTGTTGGCTTCTATTTGTTGCAGTACTGAGGCAATGTCCTGTGCCTGTGCCCAGAGCGGGAAGGCCAGCAGGAACAGTGCCATGCGATATATCTTTTTCATCTCTTACTCATTTTTTAGGGTTTGTTTTTGCGCTTTCCGGTTCATCAGTTCGTAAACGATAGGAATAATGAATGCATTGAGGAAGGTTGAGGTCAGCAGACCGCCCAGAATCACCTTGGCCATCGGACTCTGGATTTCGTTACCGGGTAAGTCGCCGCGTAAGGCAAGCGGTATCAGGGCCAGTGCAGACGACAAGGCCGTCATCAGAATCGGATTCAGTCGGTCCAGCGAACCTTGTACGATGCTTTCGCGTACCGACATGCCTTGCTCTTCGCGCAGCAGGTTGTAGTGACTGATAAGCAGCATACCGTTACGGGTAGCAATACCGAACAGAGAGATGAAACCGATGATGGCCGGAATACTTACCTCGCCCGTAGTGAGCAGCAGTGCAAATACACCCCCTATCAGTGCCAGCGGCAGGTTGAGCAGGATGACTCCACTTTGTGCTGCGTTCTTGAACTGCATGTAGAGCAGCAGGAAGATAACCACAATACTCATCATCGAGGTGAGCAGCAATACCCGGCTTGCAGCTTGTTCGCTTTCGAACTGTCCGCCGTATTCAATGTGGTAGCCTTCGGGCAAGGTGATTTCCTTATCCACTATCTGCTGGATGTCGTTCACTACGCTGCGCAGGTCGCGTCCGCTGGTATTGGCCGAAATCACAATCTTACGTTTCACGTTTTCGCGGTTGATGGTGTTGGGACCCATGGAAGATACCACATCGGCTACGTACGAAAGCGGAATTTTATTGCCTTGTGCATCGTCAATCATCAGGTCGCGTATGCGCTCCATCGAGCCACGGTTGCTTTCGTCAGCACGTACCACCAGGTTGAAAGTCTTGCCTTTCTCGTAAACCTGCGATACCACTTCGCCGGCCATGTTTACCGTTACAAACTCGTTGAACTGCGGCAGGGAGATGCCGTATTTGGCAAGCATTTCACGTTTCGGAATGATTTTCAGCTCCGGACGTTCAATCTGCTGTTCTACGTTCAGGTCGGCAATGCCTTCTACACCGCCGATGGCATCTTTAATCTGATTACCCAGCATGAACATACGGTTCAAGTCGTCGCCGAACAGTTTGATGGCAATGCTGGCACGTGTACCGCTCAGCATGGCATCGATACGATGGCTGATGGGCTGGCCTATTTCAATGTTGGCACCGGTGATGGTGGACAGTTTGGAACGGACTTCGGCCACCACTTCACTGTGCGAGCGGTCTTTCAGTTCGAACGGGGCTTCTATCTCCGAAACGTTTACACCCAGTGCATGTTCGTCCAGCTCGGCACGGCCGGTCTTGCGGGCTACGGTCTGTATTTCGGGGATGGTCAGCAGCAGCTCTTCGGCCCGTTTACCTATCTTGTCCGACTCTTCCAGTGAGATACCTGGCAGGGAGCTGATGTTAATGGTGAACGAACCTTCGTTGAACGAGGGAAGGAAGCTGTTTCCCAGTGTAAAGAACAGTCCCAAGGCTACCAGGAAGAGAGCCAGCGTGCTTCCCAGAACTCCTTTTTTATGATTCAGGGCCCATGTAAGTGTATGGTGATAATGCTTTTTCATCCATACGGCTACGAAAGCTTCTTTGGGGAGTCCGTCTCCCTTGGTATTACCACCCAGCAGATAACTGCAGAGAACGGGAGTAAGGGTCAGTGCTACAACGGTAGAGGCAAACAGGGCAACAATGAAGGCGATACCCAGCGGAACCAGCATGCGTCCTTCCATACCGCTCAGGAAAAACAGGGGTACGAAGCTCACCACAATAATCAGCGTGGAGTTCAGGATAGGCATACGCACTTCTTTCGATGCGTTGAACACGACTTCGCGTACCGGCTTGCGTTCGTGCAGCGGCAGGGCTTTGTTTTCGCGCAGGTGTTTCCATACATTCTCTACGTCCACAATGGCATCGTCCACCAGCGAGCCGATGGCAATGGCCATACCTCCCAAACTCATGGTGTTGATGCTGAGGCCCATATAGTGCAGTACGAGGATGGATACCAGCAATGACAACGGAAGGGTTACCAGCGAGATAACTGTGGTACGCACGTTGGCAAGGAAGAGGAAGAGTACGATGATGACAAAGATGGCACCTTCGTACAGTGATTCCTGGACATTGCTGATAGAACTTTCGATGAAACGCGACTGGCGGAATATATCGGTAGATACGTGTACGTCGGCAGGCAGGTTTTTCTGCAGGTCGTGCAGGGCAGCTTCCAGTTTTTCGGTCAGCTCGATGGTTCCGGTATTAGGCTGCTTGGTGACCGTAAGCAGAACGGCCGGTTTGCCTTTCTCGGAGGCCAGTCCCAGCTTGGGCTGCTGCGCACCAATCTGTACATCGGCCACATCCTCCAGCGTAACCGGTGCTCCCTGTATGTTCTTGATGACGGCACGTCCCAGTTTGGCTACATCGGTAGTCGATACGATGCCGCGCACGATGTATTCATTGCCATATTCGTAGATGACTCCTCCGTTGGTATTCTGGTTCATGCTGCGGGTTACAGCCATGATTTCACCCAGTGAAACACCGTAGTGCTTCATCTTTTCCGGATGGATAAGTACCTGATACTCCTTGATGTCACCGCCCAGTACGGCTACCTGAGCCACACCTCCAGTAGAAAGCAGGCGCGGACGGATGGTCCAGTCGGCTATGGTACGCAGGTCGAGCATCGAGGTGCTGTCCGCCGTAAGTCCCACAATGAGCAATTCACCCAAAATAGACGACTGCGGTCCCAGAGTCGGCTTTCCGATATTGTCGGGCAGTGATTCGCTCACCCACGAGAGCTTTTCGGATACAATCTGGCGAGCCAGATAAATATCAGTGCTCCAGTCGAATTCAACCCATACGATAGAGAATCCGGTAGTAGACGAAGAGCGCACACGGCGTACATGCGTAGCACCGTTTACGGCCGTTTCGATAGGGAAAGTAACCAGTTGCTCTACTTCTTCGGCTGCCATACCGTTGGCTTCGGTCATGATAACCACGGTGGGAGCATTCAGGTCGGGGAATACGTCGACTTCCGTATGGTAAGCCGTATAGCTGCCCCCGATGAGCAGCAAGACAGAAGCCACCAGCACCAGCAGGCGGTTCTGCAACGAAAAATGTATGATTTTATTCAGCATGACTGCGACGGTTTAGGTTAATGACTATGACTGTGTGCCGGAATGGCATTGCTTGCCGATGCCAGTTTTACGTGGATAGCTCCTTGTGTCACTACGCTTTCGCCACCTTTCAGTCCGCTGGTAATTTCCACACGGTTGCCGTCTGTGCATCCCAGGGTTACTTCCTGTTTCTTGTAGCAGGTCTCGTCCAGTTGGATATAGACAAAGTTGAGGCCCTGCTCCTCGGTAATGGCACTGACAGGCAGACTGATGACATTCTGCCGTTCGTCCGACAGCAGGTAAACTTCGGCAAAGGCACCCGGAACAATGTTTCCGCGGTTGGCAAATTCGAAGGTTACAGGAATATAATAAGCGGCATCGTCGGTAGCCTTACCATACGAAAGCAATCGTCCGTCCAGCTCTTTCAGGCTGAAAGTTTCCTCACTGTAAGAAGGCTTGAAGTTGGCCGAACGGATGGTGCTCAGCATGCCGTAATAGCGTTCCGATACATCGGCCCGCAGATACAGTTTTCTGTTTTGGGTGATGCTGGCTACAGGCTGTCCCACCGAAACATAGTCGCCTTCCTTCACCAGGCAGCTCTTCAGGTATCCGCCGATAGGAGCTTTGATAGCCACCCCTTCCTGTCCGGCATTCGGAGCCAGTGCCTCGTAGGCGATACGGGCATTTTCATAGCGTTCTTTGATGCTGTTGAAGTCTTTTTGCGATACAATCTTTTGTCCTACCAGCTTCTCGGCTCTTTCCAGCTCTTCTTTCGCCGTTTCGTAGGCAATGCGGGCACGTTTCACAGGGTCACCGTCCTGCAGATGTTCCGATACAAGGGTGAAAAGTGTTCCGTTCTTGCTGACCTGCATACCTTCGGTTACCGGTCGGTCGAAAGAAACGATACCGGCCACATTTGCGGTAACGACAGTTTCATCGCCTTGTGCAGCCAGAATATGTCCGCTGGTGGTGATTACATTGTAGAAAGTGCCCGGTTGAACGACTTCTGCCGTTACACCGGCTGCTGCAGCCTTTTCCTTACTCAGGATAATTTCATCCGAATGACCTGCATGACTCTCTGCTTCTGCTTCATGGTTATGTCCTTCATGCTCGTGGTCTTCATGGCCGTGCGCCGCTTCTTCCTGATGATTATGTCCCTTAGCTTCGTGGTCGTGGCCATCGTGCTCATGATTATGTCCCTCGTGGTTGCCGCACGCTCCCAAAAGGAATGCCAGCAGCATTCCTGTAAATAGATGTTTCATACGTTATAAGAATGATTTTGTTGTTGATTAAAAAGGATACAAGAATTTCTGCCGTATATGCGTTCTGCATACCGGCGAGCAAAAAAAATCAATCAACAGCAAGGAGGTGCCCGTAGTCCGTGAATCTGTGTGTACGGACTTCCGTGAAGCTTTTCAATATAACAGGTTGAAAGGAGAGCCGACGGAGTGTCGGGCCAAAGCAGACCTGTTATCTGAACAAAGGAATATAGGATGGAACAAAATGAATAGTCGGGTGAAACAGTTGCAGAAATCTGGTCCTGCGGATGGCACTGTATATGCGTAATGCAGGCAGCATCGCAAGTGTGGGTATCCTCGGCATGCTGGTGTGAATGGCTGGGATTGCTGCAGCAGTACGTTATCGTGCTGAGTGCCTTTTCCATGTTGAAACAGAACTGGTTACCATGATGGTGATGAGGAAATACGCTGACAGCCTGCATGATGATGCAGACGGTAAGCAGTATATATGTCTGGATGGTCTGTTTCACGTGAATGCCTTGTTTTTCTTTTATCGACTTGCAAATATAATAAAACTTGTCCGATAATGTGTGGATTTATGAAGAATAATGCAAACTATTGGTGCAGAAAGATGTGCGGCATTATTTTATACTTGTTAATATATGTCTTTAAAATGTTTTTTTATAGTTAAGTACTGATGATTCCTTTACGGCGCTATAAAAAACTTCAACTTACTATCTGCTACTATTTGGTTTAAATCGCTTGTACGGGAATTAATCTATAGGTGGAAGTATTTGATGAATTTTTTCAATTGTCTCAATTATCTCTTTTATAAGTCTATCAGCTTCAATATTTATGTCATCAAATACTAAATGGGTCAGGTACTTAACAGCTAACCAAGAAGGAGCACTTACATATCCAATTTCTTCTAAATAATTAAAAATCTCCCCTATACGAGGAATTGGTATTTGGTCTATATCTTTTTTCCCTTTATATGTCTTAGGTCTGATGGCTATAGCTTTTGTTCTTGAATTACAAGCAATAGTTAATTGAAGTCCATTTTGTAAATCGTATCGTTGATATTTATCTTTCTTTTCATAATATTTGTATGGAAAATCATGTGCAACTATGGCTTGATATAACTTAAAAATTGTATCGTCAGATAGTGTAGGACTGTTTTTTCGTTTATTGATAGTAGCCAATAGACTTTCATACTTCTCTTTTATAATGTTTTCTTTATTATAGACCTGTGAAATTACTTTTCTTATTAGAATTCTTTCCTCACACAGTAAAGATGCTGAAGGGTGTGGTACACCACAACAACGTATGCCATATATGTTACCGATAAACACATTGGAATATGAATGGAATGGCTGTGTATAATGAATGCATTTATCTATTTCCGCCATTGTTTTTAAAAGGCTTTTACCACTTAGTACAAGAATAAACTGTGGCTTTAGAATTTTTATCAACTCAATGGAGTATGGTATTGTTTTTTTTAATATAGTTTTGTCCAACTCTTTTGCTTTGAACGTAGCAAAAAAAGAAGCATTTGTGACTATATATTCTTTTTCATTATCTAATGGATTGTTATTTTCTCCAAACATCTGTCTCAATCTTTTCCAATAAAGCCATAAATTGCGGTCTGACCAATATGGGTTACCTTTCATAAGATGTAATCCATCAACAGGACTACCATTCAATTTCCATATAGGACTATTACGTTGTTCTATATATGATCCGCCAGAGCCTGGATTAATACCAATAATTAATACTTTAGGTGGATATGTCAGATTTGACAAGGGAGATTGAGTATAGAAAGCTGGAGTATTGTTTCCCAATTGTTCAGCAACTTTATTGTAAAAATTAGCAGTCCTATCAGCCCAATTTATCAATGCTGTATTCATTTTCATCTAGATTAAAAGCACTCTTACAAAAGTAAATTATTTTGTGTAAAAATAATAGTCAGTTATGTCATATTTTTAAGTAGTTGTCATAATTGTGTTTAAAAGTAAATAGAGATATCCTGACTATTACGGTTAGGATTGATATTTTTAGTGTCTTATATTATTTGTAGAATATTTTAGTAATCATAGTTTTTGTTTGTTTTTGTTCTAGTTTTATCTAAACTCTTGATGATTAAAGATAAACTATTTATGATTGAATATAGTTTTTGATTGCCGGCAAGCCTTCGGTTTCTTTTTACTTTATCATAAAAGAGACGAACGCAAGGCATTTTTGAGCGGAAGGTTGCTCATGGATATGAAAAAAGTTTTTCATGGTTGTGCAACGCTCCGGTTGTACGGATAAAATAAAAAAATCCTCTTTACCCGCGGCAGGATAAAGAGGATTCTCAGAATTACTTATGCAGATTACCAAAGATTCAGACGATTCTCTGGTGCAATGTACATTGGGTCTTCCGGAGTGATGTGGAAGGCATCGTACCAAGCCTGAACGTGAGGCAGGGCACCGTTTACACGCCATTCGCCCAGTGAGTGTGGGTCTGATTTGGTGTAAACACGAATCTGCTCTTCGCGAATGTTGTTAGCCCATACACCGGCATATGCCAGGAAGAAACGCTGTTCTGGAGTAAATCCATTTTCTACAGGCAGCGGAGCATTCTTGGTCGCATTCTGGAATGCCTGATAAGAAACGTTCAATCCTCCGTGGTCGGCCAGGTTTTCACCCAGTGTCAGCTCACCGTTGGCAAACAGTCCCGGAAGCACTTCAATCTTGTTGAAGAAGTCCACCATTACCTGAGCACGAGCCTTGAAGCGTTCTGCATCTCCTTCAGTCCACCAGTCAGTCAGGTTTCCGTTCTTGTCGAACTGGCGTCCCTGGTCGTCAAATCCGTGTGTCATTTCGTGACCGATAACTACACCGATAGCTCCGTAATTGAAGGCATCGTCTGCATTCATGTCGAAGAACGGATATTGCAGGATAGCTGCCGGGAAGCAGATTTCGTTGGTAGTAGGATTGTAATAAGCGTTGACAGTCTGTGGAGTCATGTGCCATTCTTCAGCATCTACCGGTTTGTTGATGCGGCTCATCATGTCGTTTAATTCCCATTCGCTGGCACGTGCAACGTTTGCCCAGTAAGAATCTTTTTCAATCTTCAGGTTAGAGTAGTCTTTCCATTTGTCCGGATAACCGATTTTTACGTGGAAGGCAGCCAGTTTTTCCAAAGCTTTCACCTTGGTGCTGTCACTCATCCATTCCTGAGCCTGGATACGTTCGCCTAGTGCAGTCTGCAAGTTCTTAACCAGCGTAAGCATGCGCTCCTTGGCAGCAGCAGGGAAGTATTTTTCTACATACATCTGTCCTACAGCTTCACCCAGCATACCGTTTACTGAGTTGACTGCCTTTTTCCAGCGTGGCTGATTTACTTTCTTACCAGAAAGTGTCTTTCCGTAGAAGTCGAAGTTTTCGGCAATAAAGTCATCGCTCAGGAAGTTAGAGGCGCCGTCAATCAGGTTCCACTGCAGATAGGCAATGTGCTTGTCTACCGGAAGCGTATTGATCAGTTTTTCCACTTCTTTGATAGGCTCAATCTGCGATACGCTCAGCTCGGCTACCCCGTTGGCACCTACGTTTTTCAGATACAAATCCCAGTCGATACCCGGAATCAGTTTCTTCAGTTCGTCGAGCGACATCTTGTGGTAGTTGGCAGCCGGGTCACGCTGTTCAACAGCACTGAAAGAAGCCTTTGCGATGGCAGTTTCGATTTCCATTACAGCTTCCATTTTGCTTTGAGCTTCTTCTGGAGCATATCCTGCAAGTTGGAAGGTATTGACGATGTGCTGTTTGTATTTGTCGCGAATATCAGTAGTTACAGAGTCTGTATCCAGATAATATTCTTTTTCGCCCAGGTTGATACCGCCCTGATACAGCTGGAAGAGGTTCATCTTGCTGTCCTTGATGTCAGCTCCTACATAGCAGTAGAAGTATGTGCTGATACCGCTGTGCAGCAGTTCGCCTATCATCGGAACGATATCTTCTTTCTTGCTGATGGCTGCAATTTTTTCCAGCTGAGGCTTGATAGGAGCCATGCCGTCTGCATTCAGTTTGGCACTGTCCATAGCCAGTGTATACAAGTCGCCGATTTTCTGTGCGATGCTACCCGGAGCATTATTGGGTTGAGCGGCGATATCGGCAATCAGTCCTTTCAGACGTGTACGGTTGGTTTCATCCAGTTCGTTGAATACGCCGTAGCTTGCATATTCGTCAGTGAGCGGGTGATTGGCAATCCATCCACCGCAAGCATACTGATAGAAATCCTTGCCAGGTAGGAAAGTGGTATCCATGTTGGCCAGATCGATTCCGGCTTTAGGAGCACTTTCTTTAGTAGCGCAACCGGTTACGGCACCTAGTGCCATTACCACTGCCGGCAATAAATACTTTGTTTTCATTTGCTCTATATTTTAAAGGTTTATAGTGTTCTTATATTGTAATCAGGCATTTTGCAGTTCCTCGAGCTCGAGCGAAACGGTTTCCCACTCTTCCTCGATGGCAGCTATTTGCTGTTTGAGCTGCTGGTGCTGTTCGTACAGTTTCATGTCGGATGCTCCTTCGGGAGTGGCCATCTTTTCTTCGACGGCAGCAACCTGCATTTCCAGTTTGCCGATACGTTCCTCGCAGTCGGCTATCTGTTTTTCCAGTTTTCGGATTTTTTTGTTTTGCTCTTTCTGGGCTTCGTAAGAAAGCTTGTTCTCGCTGGCAGGTGCTTCTTCCTTGGTGGTTTTGGTAGGCGATTGAGACAACTGAAGCTCGTTGAGGTTTTCTATTTTCTTTTTCTGCAGAAAATCGTAAATACCGCCGATGTGTTCTTTTACCATACCGCCGCCAAACTCGTACACCTTCGTTACCAGTCCGTCCAGGAACTCACGGTCGTGCGAAACAACGATAACGGTTCCGTCGAACTCCTTGATAGCCTCTTTCAGCACATCTTTCGAGCGCATGTCCAGATGGTTGGTAGGTTCGTCCAGAATCAGGAAGTTTACGGGTTCCAGCAAGAGCTTGATCATGGCCAGACGGCTTCGTTCACCACCGGAGAGGACTTTGACTTTCTTTTCGGATGCTTCGCCGCCAAACATGAATGCCCCCAGTATATCGCGTATCTTCAGTCGGATGTCTCCTTTGGCTACGCGGTCGATGGTATCGAATACGGTCAGGTTCTCGTCGAGAAGCTGGGCCTGGTTCTGTGCAAAGTAGCCTATCTGCACGTTATGGCCTATTTCCAGTTTTCCTTCGAAAGGTATTTCGTCCATGATGCATTTCACCAGCGTAGATTTACCTTCACCGTTCTTGCCGACAAAGGCTACTTTTTCGCCGCGGTGGATGGTAAGGGTGACATTCTGGAATACGACGTGATCGCCGTATGCTTTTTTAACGTTTTCACAAATGACGGGGTAGTTGCCCGAGCGCATGGCAGGCGGGAATTTAAGGCGCAAGGCCGAATTATCTTCTTCGTCTATTTCGATGGGGACTATCTTCTCGAGTTGCTTGATGCGGCTCTGTACCTGTACGGCTTTGGTGGCTTTGTAGCGGAAGCGTTCGATAAACTCTTCGGTATCCTGGATTTGTTTCTGCTGGTTTTCGTACGCACGCAACTGCTGTTCGCGGCGTTCTTTTCGCAGTACGACAAATTCATCGTATGCCACTTTATAGTCGTAAATGTGTCCGCAGGAGATTTCGATGGTGCGGTTGGTTACATTATTTATAAAGGCGCGGTCGTGGCTTACCAGTACGACTGCTCCCGGACTTGTTTTCAGAAAACCTTCCAGCCACTGTATACTTTCTATATCCAGGTGGTTGGTGGGCTCGTCCAGTAAAAGTACGTCGGGGTGACGCAACAGCAGCTTGGCCAGCTCGATACGCATACGCCATCCGCCGCTGAACTCAGAAGTAGGACGGTTAAAGTCTTCACGCACAAATCCCAGTCCGGTAAGCGTGCGTTCTATTTCTGCACGGAAATTGTGGCCACCCATCATCTGGAAGCGTTCATTATCGTGCGTAAAGCGCTCTATCAGTTCGTGGTAACTTTCAGAATCGTAGTCGGTACGGTCGGCCAGTTCCTGATTCATTCTGGCCAGTTTTTCCTGTAACTCGAAAATATGTTCGAAAGCCATTTCGGCTTCTTCCATAACGGTGCGTGTGTCGCTCAAGATCATAACCTGGGGCAAATAGCCGATGGTTACTCCGCGCTGGATGGCTACAACACCTTCCGTTGGCGACTGAATGCCGGCCAGAATTTTCAGCATGGTAGATTTTCCGGCTCCGTTTTTACCCACCAGTGCAATGCGGTCTTTCTTATTAATAACATAAGAAACATCCTCGAACAGAGGTGTCACTCCAAATTCAACTTTTAGTCCTTCTACTGAAATCATGGTCTTATTTTCTTTGCAAAGTGCGGACAAAGGTACGTTTTTTATTAAAACGATGTTACAGAATGCTATTTAAATTATGATAATATGCAGAGAGAGTCTTCTTAGTTGTTAAATAGTGTTTTTAAGCATATTTTTTTGAGGCTGATGTTTGACAATATAAAAATAATTCCTACCTTTGCACTGTGTTTTTCATAGTATTAGATTTAAGGTTAACAAAGGTTGGAGTACAGCGGTACTCCTTTTTTTATGCCTTCTTGTAAAGAATCGCTTATCAAATAAAAAAAGCTATTCCAACTTTATTCATTGAAATAGCTTTCTTTCAACACAACTTATATCTTTTTTCAATAAGAGGCTGTAGCATTCAGACCTGCTTTCTTAAGCAGTTCCACGATACGGTCCAGTTCTTCGTGTGTAGCTTTTTGCAGAGACTGATCGGGAGTTTCACGGTCTATTGTGTAAATCATTACCTGACGGGGAGCAATCTGTTTAACAATCTCAATCCAGGGAAGTACAAAACGATCGGATGTATTATCGACATCTTTACCTTCGTCTGTTTTTCCCTTCATAAACATAGTCTGGATGATCAGCTTTCCTTTAAAAGCTTTCATCGTTTCAACAATCTTATTAACATCGTAAGCTCCCGACGGACGGTCTACCCGCTGAATATATTCTGCGTCAACCGTATCAAGTTTCAATATATTGTTATCTATCTTATTCAGTGCATTAAACACTTTTTCCTTGTGAATAAAGGTGGAATTACTCAGCACACTGACTTTTGCATGAGGGAAATATTTATCGCGCAATGCTAATGTGTCGTCTATTATTTCCGGAAAGTGAGGATGCGCCGTAGGTTCTCCGTTACCTGCAAATGTCAGTACATCAGGAACAGGACCGTTTGCTTGCATATCGATTAAACGATGTTCCAACGCCTCGCGCACTTCTTCGCGAGTAGGAAGTTTCTGTTTAGGACGATGATCTTTATTATATCCGCATTCACAATAGATACAGTCGAATGTGCAAAACTTACCATCGGCAGGAAGCAAGTTTATTCCCAACGAAACACCCAGTCGCCGGCTATGCACGGGACCAAATATAGGAGAAGGATAAATAACTGTTGACATAAGTCATATTAGTTTTAGTTCACAAGCAAAAGTACACAATATATTTCGATTACCACTTTACTTTCAACTGTAATTGTAAATCAGCTTTACGGTTTCCCTGAATTTCTTCAGTTCCGGAACTTATTTTATCACGGTCATTATAACAAGTTATCCCCCATTTCCCCTGAATAATAAACCGATCTTTATAACTATATTTTAAGTTGACTGCCCAACGGCTTCCCCTGCCATAAAAAGAGGACATAGAGAAGGCGTATAACAATCCTGGCTCATACATATAAATACGGGAATCATAACTTTGTGTGTGAAACCAAGCCCCGCTACATGATATTTGCATAGGAATAAAAGACAGTTTTGCACCAAGTGTACCATTAACAAATCCTCCATTCGAACTGTTGACATTCTTATAATAAGAAGTACGCACATATTCTGCGGCAGTTTTTAACCAGAATATTTCACAAGGTTTATAAGAAAGTTGATAATGTATACGTTGACGGATATAAGGTAACACGTACTTTCCGTCACTGTCTGAAGTGTAATTCTTTGCCTTATTCTTATGACTATACTTTATTAACATCACCAGTGAATTAAGAGGTGAATAACTTAATTGAAACAAACCATCAATACCGGATGTATGATCTCTATCAACCTGATATCTCCGATAGAAAAAATGAAAGAAATCGGCATAACATAAGATTTTCAATTTCCTTAAATAACTAGATTCCAACCCTATATAAACGCCTGTTTCATTTTGAAGCTGTGAGTTTTCTCCGAAAGCATTTGCGTGAATAGCCTGATAACGCTTGTCATAATATCGGTTAATAAGTAATAAACTAGTATGAACAGCCGGTGAATAACTCAACATATTTAATGTAGCAATCTTGCCTGATTTATCGAAAGCTGTCTCTCCTGAAAATATAAATTTGTGGAGAAAAAATTTGTAGTTTGTTCCTATGTTGAAAAAATATTTTCCTCGAGGATAATACAAATTATATGGACGTAAATCAGGATTCAACACCTTGTTGAAAACTGTATAAACACCTGTTAAACCCAATTCAACAGTTTTTCCATTATATGTTAAATTACTCCCAATCAATTGATTGTTTACCATATTTTTCTTTTCCATATCTTTCTTCAACCGATGAAACCCATCTGTTTTCAACGATCTTATAAACATATCTTCTACTCGTGCATCCTTTTTACGAAATGAGTAAAAAGCAGACAATGTCCAACGTTTTTTCAACTTATAAGTAGCAGCGATTCCTTGCAAATAATTATTTTCATCCGTAGAAGTATATTTAGCAATTCCCCGCCCAAACCGGTTCATGGTTCCTAATGAACCTGACTTACCAAAACTAAACCCTCCTGTGTTAATAACCAGTCCATACCCAAAACTTACCCGATAATTACCTATCGCCAACGACTTCAACTTCTTTACGTCCTGTAAAAAGAAATAAGCAGAATAGAAATCATATCCTTTTTTATTGTATTTACAAAAGAAAGGCTCTCCAGCATCTTTTTCAGCAGTCAGCCCCATATATAATTGATTTCGATACTGAAACCGATAACGTAAGTTATGATAAACCGGATTACCATAATACTTACGGTTAGGATATTTTTCTAAGACTTCTTCGCTATGATCAGCATATCCGGATTTCATGTACAAGGGGATATCCACACGTGTTAACAACTCCTGTTTATTATACTTCAACACATTTTTCCAATAAACTTTATCTTCCTCTTTATCAGACGCTCCAATATAAATAAAGTCCTCTAAAAATCTTCTGGTCTGCCAGTCCATACCTTCTATACCCAACAACTCTTTCTTACTCACCATGGGACCATATTTATATATATAATACAAGATATTTTCTATGATTTTATCGGAAAGGAAAGGTAGTTGCTCCAGTTGTTCTTTCGTTATTGTGTTAATATTAAAAGGATGTTCAGCCAGTTCACTCAAAAATTCGTATTGTTCTTGCCATCCACTCATTTCCTCTGCTTCAGAAACATCTTCTTTCCATTCAATCCAATTGGATTGAGCTTGCAGATTAACGACAGTATAACTTACTAATATACAAACAATAAACACTCTTATCAACATCCTATTCACAGCTTTTCAACGACCTTTATAAGTTAAAAATTCGTATTATCAGACATGACTTCATTATTATGCGTATTTTTGCGTTCATGAAAAATAGTGTATACATATTACTATTTCTGCTAACAGCTTTTGCACTGAAAGCCAACGCACAAAAGCATTCCCAATCGGAAACAAAGGGATATATGGTTCCCGTTTGTGTATATCAGGGAGATACTATACCTTGTATAACGCTGAGAAATATATATGTATACCCACGTCTGAGATTTAAAAGCAAAAAACAGGAGCGATATTATTATAAGCTTGTAAGGGACGTAAAGAAAACTCTCCCTCTGGCTAAAGAAATTAACAGAGCCGTTATAGAAACCTACGAGTATTTGCAAACCTTGCCTAATGACAAAGCCCGCACACGTCATATAAAAATGGTAGAGAAAGGACTGAAAGAACAATATACCCCCAGAATGAAGAAACTTACCTTCGCACAAGGTAAATTACTGATAAAACTGGTTAACAGAGAATGTAATCAGTCATCTTATCAGTTGGTAAAAGCATTTATGGGACCATTCAAAGCTGGATTTTACCAAGCTTTTGCAGCATTGTTTGGAGCCAGTCTGAAAAAAGAATATCATCCGGATGATGAAGACAAGATGATAGAAAGAATTGTTACTCTTGTTGAGAACGGACAATTATAACAACGCTGTAAATCAATAAATTAACAAGTTATCAATATGTTTATCAACAATAATACATCCTGGTTTTAACTGTCTGAAACCAGGATGTATCTTTTTATCTTTTCATCATTTTATTGGCAAACTCCCATAAAACAATGCCAGTAGTAACAGATACATTCAGTGAATGCTTTGTACCGTACTGAGGTATTTCAATACATCCGTCACACATATCTACAACTTCCTGCTGTACGCCTTTTACCTCATTTCCCATAACAATGGCATATTTTTTATTGGGGTCTAAAACCAGATGATCGAGCATTGTGCTCCCTTCACACTGTTCAATAGCCAGTACAGTATATCCCTCTGCATGAAGTTCATTTACAGCTTCTTGTGTCTGTTTACAATATTTCCAATCAACAGTATATTCAGCTCCTAAGGCCGTCTTATGCATCTCTGGATGAGGAGGTGTAGCAGTAATGCCACATAAATAAATACAATTAACCAAAAAAGCATCTGAAGTACGGAATACAGCACCTATATTATGCAAGCTACGAACTTCATCCAGTACAACTACCAATGGAAGTTTTTCAGCTTCCTTAAATTCCTCCACCGACAAGCGGTTCATTTCAGTTATTTTCAGTTTTCTCAATTCAGACATAATTCAATCTTTATTCGTTCACAAAGATAGAAACTATATTTATAACCTTGTTGAAAACGGTGGAAAAGGTGTAAAAAACCTAAGCAAAGAAAATAAAAAATAAATCTTGTATTATCCGAAGAAAACATTATAGCTTTCACAAAACAAACATTCCAAGAAACTTAACAGAAAGTTTCATCACAAGTTTAAACATATTTTTTAGCCAAAAATCGGAAGTGAATAAGGGGAAAGTTTTTAACTTTGCGACATATCAACAAATAGTTAATAGAAGCGGTAAATCGTGTAATATCAAGACATAAGCTTGTTAATGGCTATTTAATATCTCATGCTCGGATATTTATAACCTAAAAAGCAAGAAATCCGGTATTCTTTTTACTAACACTATTAACGGGCTATTATAACTATCATATATTCTTTCAAAAAAAGAAGAAAAAATATAATCTAATAATGAATAAAGAAGAATGGTTGAAAAAGGGTTATGTTACTGAACCCGTAGATAAGACGCTTGATCTGAAAGCTGAGATAGACAAGTTGCGTAAAGAAAAGAATGCCGTAATTCTGGGGCACTACTACCAGGCTGACGAAATACAGGAAATTGCTGACTTTATTGGAGACAGTCTTGCGTTGGCACAATGGGCTGCTAAAACAGATGCAGATATAATTGTGATGTGTGGAGTACACTTCATGGGAGAAACTGCTAAAATATTGTGTCCGGATAAAAAAGTTCTGATTCCTGATTTCAATGCCGGATGTTCACTTGCCGACAGTTGTCCAGCTGATAAGTTTTCTCAGTTTGTCAAAGAGCATCCTGATCATACTGTTATTTCGTATGTCAATACCAGTGCTGCGGTAAAGGCAGTGACTGATGTAGTGGTTACATCTACTAATGCCAAGCAGATAGTAGAGAGTTTTGCAAAGGAACAAAAAATAATTTTTGGTCCTGATAAAAATTTGGGTAATTATATTAACTCTATTACTAACCGGAACATGTTACTTTGGGATGGTGCTTGTCATGTACATGAAAAATTTTCTGTTGAGAAAATTATCGAACTGAAAAAGCAATATCCTGATGCGGATGTGCTGGTGCATCCTGAATGTAAAGGTGCAGTGGCTAAACTTGCCGATAAGGTAGGATCAACAGCCGGTTTGTTGAAGCATGCTATTGCTAGTGACAAAAAGAACTTTATAGTGGCTACGGAGAGTGGAATTCTTTATGAAATGAGAAAGAAATGTCCGGAAAAGAATTTTATTCCGGCTCCTCCCGAAGACAGTACTTGTGCATGTAATGAATGTAACTTCATGCGTTTGAATACACTCGAAAAATTGTATAATACATTGAAGTATGAGTGGCCTGAAGTAATAGTTGATAATGAAATCGCCGATAAGGCAATCCGGCCTATTAAGAAAATGTTGGAAATTTCTGCAAAGCTTGGATTATAAACAAATTGTTAAAAAAGAGATGAGAAATTCATGCTTTTCTTAAAACGTGTTATAAAGCATATTTTTCTTATCTCTTTTTTTGTTAGTTTCCTATAAGTCCGTATCTTTGCACTGTGTTTTTCATAGTATTAGATTTAAGGTTAACAAAGGTTGGAGTACAGCGGTACTCCT
>ENA-UEQH01000440-UEQH01000440.1-human-gut-metagenome-genome-assembly--contig:-NODE-440-length-23663-cov-3.742517_pt1 | contig 23663 bp, 19 predicted proteins | sample MGYA00242945_ERZ507943 | MGnify/ENA primary metagenome ERZ507943 (study PRJEB26167, sample SAMN06115418) | human gut metagenome | host: Homo sapiens | place: China:Hubei | collected 2015-03-06 | study... | reverse complement strand
GAGGCGCAGGAGAGGAAAGCGCACAAAAGAGCAAAAACCTTATATATCGTTGATATATAAGGTTTTTTCGTTTTTAAGCCGCACAGCGGATGTTCCTCGCCGAGTTTTCGAAATACTGCGACAAACGGCAGCAGGAGGTCGGAACACGTATCACACAAGTAACTTGTAACAAATACCACCGTCTACTCCGATACTTGACCGAATATACCAGGCAACGGTATCGGAAAGACGACCTGCCGCTGAACGTCGTCGATAGCCTGCACCTGCCCGGTCAGACGGATGTCTGCGGCTCCGACATTCCCTTTCAGCCGGCATACATGGCGCATTCCGGCCGATTCGGTGCGTTTCGCTTCGGGACGGGCGTGCCGGCGACAGCCGCTATACCGTCTTTATCAGCGAGCGTCCCAGCCACACGAGTACCAGCCCCAGGACGAAACTCAGACCGACGTAAAGACCGAAATAGAGCCAGTGTTTCTGTTGCAGGAGCAGGTACATGTCGTCGGCAAACGACGAAAAGGTGGTGAAACCGCCGCAGAAGCCGGTGATCAGGAAGACGTTCATCGACGGTGAGATGACATGGGTCTTTTCGGCCAGTCCGAAGAAAATACCGATCACGAAACTGCCGATAACATTGACGGCGAACGTACCCCACGGAAAAGCAGAAACCGTAATGACATGAGCCAGTTTTCCCGTCAGAAAGCGCAGGCATGTGCCGATAAAACCGCCGAGTCCTGCAAGCATCATCGCTTTGAACATAATTCACACGTTTTTGGTTGATTCTATCATTCGGATTCTTTCCCGGACAAATTCAATGCCACCGGGACTTTCGCTTTTTCGCCGCGAATCGCCGCGGGAGGACTTTTGGCATCCTATTTGGAATTCCGCAGATCAGTACCGGCAGACTGCTGCCCCGGCGGGATACGTATGGCCGTCGGGGATGCGGAGCCGGATTAATCGTAAAAATCGTTTACTATGCACTTGACACCGAAAGAGATTGACAAGTTGATGCTGCTTTCGCTCGGCATGATCGCCGAACGGCGGATGAAAAAAGGGCTGAAACTGAATTATCCGGAGGCCGTAGCCTATATCACGTCCACGGCATTGGAGGGCGCGCGTGAAGGCAAGACCGTGGAAGCGGTTATGAAAGGGGCGGCCAGCGTACTGAAAAAAAGCGATGTCATGGAGGGCGTCGCCGACATGATCGACCTGTTGCAGGTCGAAGCCGTATTTACGGACGGCTCCCGTTTGGTGAGCATCCACCATCCTATCAAGTAATTCTAAAAATCCCGATTATGAGTACGAAAAATCCCGCCCCTGCGAAAAATCAGGCACAGGCGGCGAGTCTCTATCCGAATGAACCCGGCTTCAAGCCCGCAAAGCCCGTAGCCGTCGGAGGAGTGATCCTGATGAACGCCCCGATCGAGTACAACACCGGCCGCAAGACCGTGCAGCTTGTCGTGCGCAACACCGGCGACCGTCCGGTTCAGGTCGGTTCGCATTTCCATTTCTTCGAAGTCAACCGTTACCTGGAATTCGACCGCGACGCCGCTTTCGGCTGTCACCTGAACATTCCCGCAACGACCGCCATCCGTTTCGAACCGGGCGACCAGAAAGAGGTCGAGGTCGTGGCCTATTCGGGCAAACGCCGCGTGATCGGCTTCAACGGGCTGGTGATGGGATACACGGGCGACGAGGATGCGCCCACCTATTTCCCTGCACGCATGCACGCCACGCGCAAAGTCCGGCACGCAGGCTTCAAGACCGTTTCGGAAAGCGATGCCGAGGCCGCTATGAAAAAAGGCAACAACACTAAAAAATAGAGGATATGGCAACAATTTCACGTCAGGAATACAATAACCTGTTCGGTCCCACCGTCGGCGACAAAATCCGGCTGGGCGACACCGATCTTTACGTCGAGATCGAAAAAGACTTGCGCGAATACGGCGACGAGGTCGTCTACGGCGGCGGCAAAACCATCCGCGACGGCATGGGGCTGGCCAATACGATGACTTCGAAGGAAGGGTCGCTCGACCTCGTGATCACCAACGTGACGATCATCGACGCCAATCTGGGCGTCGTGAAGGCCGACGTGGGTATCAAGGACGGGAAAATCGCCGGTATCGGCAAGGCGGGAAATCCCAATATCATGCACGGCGTGCATCCCGATCTGGTGACCAGCACCGCGACCGACGCAATATCGGGCGAGCACCTGATCCTGACGGCGGCCGGCATCGACGGCCACGTGCACATGATCTCCCCGCAGCAGGCTTACGCCTGCCTGATCAACGGCATTACGACACTGTTCGGCGGCGGAATCGGCCCTACGGACGGCAGCAACGGCACCACCATCACTTCCGGCCGCTGGAACATCGAACGTATGCTGGAGGCAATCGAGGGGCTTCCGGTGAACGTCGGTCTGCTGGGCAAGGGCAACTGTTCGATGAACCAGCCGCTCGAAGAGCAGATCGAGGCCGGAGCCTGCGGCCTGAAAATTCACGAGGACTGGGGTTCGACCCCCGCTGCGATCCGCGCCGCGCTGGGTGTCGCCGACCGTTTCGACGTGCAGGTGGCCATCCACTCCGACACGCTTAACGAAAGCGGATACGTCGAGGACACAATCGCCGCCATGGACGGCCGCACGATCCACACCTACCACACCGAAGGCGCCGGCGGCGGACACGCCCCCGACCTGCTGAAAGTGGCGTCGATGCCCTACGTGCTGCCTTCATCGACCAATCCCACCCTGCCGTTCGGCGTCAATTCCCAGGCCGAGCTGTTCGACATGATCATGGTCTGCCACAACCTCAATCCGAAGATTCCGTCGGACGTGGCCTTCGCCGAGAGCCGCGTGCGCCCCGAAACGCAGGCCGCGGAGAACGTGCTGCACGACCTGGGCGTGCTGTCGATGGTCTCGTCCGACTCGCAGGCCATGGGCCGCATCGGCGAATCGTTCATGCGTACGTTCCAGATGGCATCGTTCATGAAAAACGCCTGCGGCAAGCTCGCCGAGGATGCCGACGGAAACGACAACTTCCGCGTGCTGCGCTACATCGCCAAGATCACGATCAACCCGGCCATCACCTACGGCGTGTCCGACTACCTCGGATCGGTCGAAAAAGGCAAGGTCGCCGACCTCGTCCTCTGGGAGCCGCAGTTCTTCGGCGCCAAGCCCAAGATGGTCATCAAGGGCGGTCTGATCAACTGGTCGAACATGGGCGATCCCAATGCGTCGCTCCCGACGCCGCAGCCGTGCTACTACCGTCCGATGTACGGCGCTTTCGGCCGCACGCTGCCCGAGACCTGCCTCTCGTTCGTATCGAACGCCGCATTCCAAAGCGGCATCAAGGAGCGTCTCCACCTGCACCGCATGGTGCAGCCCGTGCGCCGCACCCGCCAGCTCACCAAATACGACATGGTGCGCAACGGAGGAATGCCGAAGATCGACGTGAATCCCGAAACGTTCGACGTGCTGGTCAACGACATCCGGGCCTACGTCAAGCCGGCCGACAAATTCCCCCTGAGCCAGCTGCTCTGGTTCAGTTAGACACCCGTCCGATTCCGGGGGCGGCCCGCACGGCCGCTCCCGGGGGGGGGCGGTGCAAACTCCCAAAACACACATACGATGAAAATCTATACGGAAATCATAGGCAACCTGCACGACCCCGAATGGGCGGAGAGAGCGCGGGGAGCCGAGATCGAATTTATCGATCTCGACCAGTGGACGGCCCAGAAAAGCCGCTTCGCGGTCAAAGGCGACCGGGAAAACGAATACGCCGTGGCATTGAAACGCCACTCGCAGATGCTCGACGGCGACATCATCGAATACCTGCCCGAACAGCGCCGCATCGCGGCCATCCGCATCCGGCTCAACGACGTGCTGGTCGCGGACCTTTCGGATCTGGCACGCCAAACGCCGGAAACGATCATCCATATCTCAGTGGAACTCGGCCATGCCATCGGCAACCAGCATTGGCCCGCCGTGGTCAAGGGAACGAAGGTCTACATCCCGCTGACGGTGGACAAGAAAGTGATGGACAGCGTGATGCGCACGCACCATATCGAAGGCGTCGCCTGGTCGTTCCAGCCCGGTTCGGAGGTGATTCCCTACCTGGCGCCCCACGAAATCCGGCGTCTGTTCGGCGGCACGGGCCCCGACAGCGACGTACACCACCATCACGAACATGCGCATGCGCAGTAAACCGACACCCATGACCGACAATGCGACAACCGTCATGCGGCTGCTCGAATTCACCGACTCGGCCTTTCCGGTCGGGACCTTCTCTTTCTCCAACGGGCTGGAAACGGCCGCCGAAGAGGGACTGGTGTACGACGCCGCAACACTCGAACAATACGCGCAGGACATCGTCCGGCAGGCCGCCTTCACCGACGGAGTCGCGGCGCTGCACGCTTTCCGCAGCTATAACCTCGGTTATTACGAGGGCATCCTCAATGCCGACCGTCAGGCCCTCCTCTGCAAGATGAACGCCGAGGCTCGGCTGATGACCCGGCGTATGGGCAAGAAGCTGGCCGAGCTGTCGAAACAGATCTTTCCCGATGAAACCGCAGCGCGGTGGCTCGGCGACATCGCCGGAGACCGCACCCCCGGCACTTATCCCGTGGCGCAGGGGATCGTATTCGCGGCCTGCGGAATCTCCGAAAAGGAGCTTTTCTGCTCCCACCAGTACGGTGTGGTCAACATGGTCGTGAGCGCGGCCCTCCGCTGCGTGCGCGTGTCGCACTACGACACGCAGCGCATCCTGTTCCGGACCGCCGAAAAGCTCGGGGAACTCTATGACACGGCGAGCGACATGGATTTCGACGACATGTACACCTTCGTGCCGCAGATCGACATTCTCGCCTCGCTGCACGAAAAGGGAACCAAACGGATGTTCATGAACTGACCCGCTTAAGAAGCGGGTTTTACAGGCGCGGACTTAAAAAGCCCGATTTAGGGGAGAAGGCAGGCCGGAGCGCATCCGTTCCCAATGTGCGCCCGGACTCTTTCCGAAAGCCGGTCATTGCGAGCGAACGGATGCGAGCGCGGCAATCCGAATCCGGTGCCAGCCGAAAACAGAATGAACTTATACACAAACAGAAAGATAAAATTATGAGCGACAACACAACTTGCAGAATCGGAATCGGCGGCCCCGTGGGCTCCGGCAAGACGGCGCTGATCGAAGCGATCACCCCGCGGCTTCTGGACATGGGCTACAAGGTGCTGGTGATAACCAACGACGTGGTGACCACGGAAGACGCCAAGCACGTGCGTAAAATGCTGAAAGGCATTCTTGTCGAGGAGCGGATCATCGGCGTCGAGACCGGTGCGTGTCCCCACACGGCCGTGCGCGAGGACCCCTCGATGAACATCGCGGCGGTCGAGGAGATGGAGGCCCGGTTTCCCGACGGCGACGTGGTGCTGATCGAGTCGGGCGGCGACAACCTCACCCTCACGTTCAGCCCTGCGCTGGTGGATTTTTTCATCTATGTGATCGACGTGGCCGCAGGCGACAAGATTCCCCGCAAGGACGGCCCGGGAATCTCCCAGTCCGACATTCTGGTCATCAACAAGACCGACCTGGCCCCCTATGTCCATGCCGACCTCGAAGTGATGCGGCGCGACTCCGAGCTGATGCGTCCGGGCAAACCGTTCGTATTCACCAACTGCATGACGGGCGAAGGGATCGATGAACTGGTCGCCCTGATCCGCCGGATGGCGCTCTTCGACCTCGACAACGACAAAGAGAAAGTTCCGGAACCCCTAACCGGCGCCCCACGATGAATTTCGCAGCAGCCAAAGAGATGAGCCCCTACCTCGAAGAGCCGAAGGCGATGCCCGTCGGCACCCCGGGGAAAATGGGATACCTCTATCTGGGATTCGAGCTCGACGGCGACGGCAGGTCGATCATGCGCGACCTGGACCGGCATGCGCCGCTGATCGTCCAGCAGGAGCTCTATTTCGACGAAGGCATGCCCGAGATGCCGTGCGTTTACATCCTGTCCTCGGGAGGCCCCAACGTGGACGGCGATCGCTACGAACAGCGTTTCGTCGTCCGCGAAGGCGCCTATGCCCACATTTCGACCGGAGCGGCGACCAAACTGGCCGAGATGCGCTACAACTATTCGGGACTGACACAGGTGTTCGAACTCGAAGAGAACGCCTATCTGGAATACCTGCCCGAACCGACCATCCCGTGCCGGCACACGCGGTTCATCGCCGACACGGCGATCCGCATCGCGCCGTCAGCCACGCTGTTCTATTCGGAGATTTACATGAGCGGCCGGAAGTATTTCGACCGGGGCGAGACTTTCCAGTACGACATCCTCTCGGTCTGCTCCCATGCCGAACGCCCCGGCGGGAAGCAGTTGTTCCGCGAAAAATTCATCATCCGGCCCGAAATGCACCCGCCCTCGACGCTCGGCGCGATGAACGGGTATGACGTTTTCGCCAACGTGATCGTGCTGACGCCTCGGGAACACGCCGACGGCATCTACGAACGGACGGAGGCATTCATCGACCGCGGCCGCCGGCTGGCCGCCGGTATCACGCGACTGCCGAACGAAGCGGGACTGCTCTATAAGGTTTTGGGCGAGGAGACGGCACCCGTGAAGAAACTCGTCCGCGAATTCTGCTCCTCGGTCCGGCAGGAAATCAAGGGCAAACCTTTGCCCGAAGAGTTTCCTTGGCGATAAAAACTTGGATTAACGGTTAAACAATGCAAATATGGCAAATACGATCGCTCGATCCGAAGGGGCCGGCGGAGGTTCCTTCGATTTTATCAAAATTCTGCTGCGCGGAACCGGGCAGGTGATGTTTCAAAACAGCGCATGGACCGGACTGCTGTTCATGGTCGGCATTTTCTGGGGTGCGTACGCCGAAGGCCAGGGACTCGTCGCCTGGGGCGCCCTGCTGGGCGTGATCGTCTCGACGGTAACGGGTTACATCCTCGGATTTCCGGCCAGGGACGGCGAACAGGGACTCTGGGGCTTCAACGGCGTGCTGGTGGGATGCGCGTTTCCCACGTTCATGGGCAACACCGTCTGGATGTGGCTGGCGCTGGTGCTCTGTGCGGCGCTGACGACATGGGTGCGCACGGGATTGAACAACGTGATGGCGCCTTGGAAGGTCAATTCGTTCACCTTCCCGTTCGTTTTCTGCACGTGGATGTTTCTGCTCGCGGCACGCGCCATGCACGGGCTTCCGACGACCCACATGGCCGATCCGGCGCTTCCGGCAGCCTTTCCGGCGCTGGAGAACATCCGTTTCGGCGATCTGGCGGTTTACTGGCTGAAAGGTATCGGACAGGTCTTTCTGATCAATTCGTGGGTGACGGGAATCTGTTTCCTCGCAGGATTGTTCCTTTGCAGCCGCTGGGCGGCGCTCTGGGCTGCGATCGGCTCGGCGCTGGCGCTGCTGACGGTCGTCGCGCTGAAAGCGTCGGGCCCGGACATCTCCGAAGGACTTTACGGATACAGCCCCGTGCTGACGGCCATTGCGCTGGCAACGGTGTTCTACAAGCCGAATTTCCGATCGGCGTTGTGGGCCGTTCTGGGGATCTTGACGACGGTGTTCGTCCAGGCCGGCATGTATGTGCTGATGGCGCCCGTCGGAATCGCCACCCTGACCGGGCCGGTCTGCATCACGACGTGTCTCTTCCTGCTGCCGCTCGTCAGGTTCGACGACGAGGAGAAACCCGACCATTCAAACTGGTATCCGGAGAACAAGAAGCATCTGGCGGCGCAGCAGCCGGGCGCGAAAACGAAATAACCGTCCGCCCGTCCGGCAACGGCCGGACCGGGGCGGTCTGAAAACCTGAAAAACAACAGACTATGCACATGTCCGACGCACTGGTCTCCCCGCCGGTATTCGCCGTTACGGGAGCCATATCGCTGGCCCTGCTCGGAACGGCAATCCGGAAAGTCAGGCGTCCGCGCAACGACCGCCCCGAACCCGACGGGCGGGACGAGCACATCGTTCCGCTGATGGGCGTGATGGGCGCCTTCATCTTCGCTGCCCAGATGATAAATTTCTCCATCCCGGGAACGGGTTCGAGCGGCCATCTGGTCGGCGGCATCCTGCTCTCGGCGATACTGGGCCCCTGGGCCGCGCTGATTACGCTGGCTTCGGTGCTGGTGATTCAGTGTCTCGTCTTTGCCGACGGCGGCTTCATGGCCCTGGGCGCCAATATCCTCAACATGGCGGCATTGTCGTGCCTGGTGGCCTATCCGCTGCTGTTCAGGCCGCTGATGAAGCCCGGCGCATCGCCGGGACGGATCATCGCCGCGTCGGTGCTCGCCTCGGTGGCCGGTCTCGAACTGGGCGCATTGGCCGTGACGATCGAAACAGAAGCGTCGGGCATCACCGCGCTGCCGATGGGGCAGTTTCTGCTGTTCATGCTTCCGATCCATCTGTTCATCGGCATCGGCGAGGGGCTGGCCACGGCGGCGGTGATCTGCGTCGTGCAGCGCTATAAGCCCGAACTGTTGTACGGCATCCGCCGAGCGAGCGCCCCCGGAAGACGGAGACTCGGAAAAGCCCTTGCGGCGATCGCGCTGGCGGCACTGCTGATCGGCGGGTCGTTCTCGTGGATCGCCTCGTCCGATCCCGACGGACTGGAATGGTCGATCGCCAAAACGGCGGGCCGGGCCGAACTGGAACCTGCGTCCGACGGCCTGCACCGGAGAGCCGCCGCCATTCAGGAGAAAACGGCCGTGATACCCGACTACAACACGACGTTTGCGGGAATCGTAGGAAGCGGGGCCATTTTGCTGGCCGTATTCGGCGCCTCCTGCCTGTTCCGCGCCGGACAAAGGCAGGAATGAAAAACAGACTGCAACATGTGCTTTGTGCGTTGGACGCGATGGAGCGGACCGCGCGGATGCAAAGTCCGCTCCATCGCACGGATGCCCGGGCCAAACTGCTCGTTACGGTGGTTTTTCTCGTGACGATGCTCTCCGTACCGCCATACCGGCTTTCGGAACTGCTGCTGTTTTTCGTCTTCCCGATCTTCACCTGCGCGATGGGCGGCCTGCGTTACGGACCGATTTTCCGGCGGTCGCTCGTCGTGCTGCCGTTCGTCGCCTTCATCGGCGTTTTCAACCTTTTCTACGACCGCGAGCCGGTTTTCCGGGTGGGCGCGCTGGTCGTCACCGTCGGCTGGATATCGTTCCTCTCGATCATCCTGCGCGGCCTGCTGTCGGTGCAGGCGCTGCTGGTGCTGATCGGCAGCACCGGGTACTACCGCCTTTGCCGGAGTTTGCAGCAGCTCGGCGTGCCGGCCGTTTTCACCACGCAGCTGCTTTTCGTCTACCGTTACCTTTTCGTCCTGATCGAAGAGGCCGCGGCCATGCAGCAGGCCCGCGACGCGAGGAGTTTCGGCCGCAAATCCTACCCGCTCAAAGTCTGGGGAACGCTCGTCGGGCAGCTGCTGATCCGCACCTTCGACCGGGCCGAACGGATCAGCCGGGCGATGCTCGCCCGCGGATTCACGGGACGCATCCCGGAGGGGATGTCCGAACGCCCGGCATGGAAAATGCGCGATACCCTGTTTCTCGCCGCATGGTGCTCGGCACTCGTCCTGCTGCGCCTGTGCCGTCCGGCCGAAAACTTTTCGATGCTGATAAACAACTTCTGACATGAGCCACCACTACCTCCGGTTCGACGATGTGCATTACCGTTATCCCAACGGTTACGAAGCGCTCTGCGGCGTCTCGTTCCGCATCACGCACGGGGAGAAAGTCGCCCTGGTCGGGGCCAACGGAGCCGGGAAATCGACTCTGCTGCTGCACACCAACGGATTGCTGATGCCCTCGCAGGGCGGAGTGGTCTTGGGCGGGATCGCGCTCACGCGCAGGACGCTGCCGCTGGTGCGGCAGTCCGTAGGGCTGGTGTTTCAGGATTCGGACAATCAGCTCTTCATGCCCACGGTCGAAGAAGACGTGGCCTTCGGACCTTCGAACATGCGTCTCGAACCCGAAGAGATCCGCCGCCGCGTCACGGAAGCCCTCGACGCCGTCGGTGCGCTCGATCTGCGCGGGGAGTCGCCCTTCCGGCTTTCGGGCGGACAGAAGAAGCGCGTTGCGATAGCGACGGTCCTTGCGATGGAGCCGTCGGTGCTCGTCATGGACGAGCCGACCTCGAATCTCGATCCCCGCGCCCGGCGGCAGATCATCGACCTGATACGCCGTTTCAGCCACACGACGCTGATCGCCACGCATGATATGGAGATGGTGCTCGACCTCTGCGACCGGACGATCGTGATGAAGGAGGGGCGGATCGTGGCCGACGGCAGTACGCGGCACGTATTCGGCGATCTGGCCCTGCTCGAAGAGTGCGGGCTGGAACAGCCCTGCGAACTGCGGATGAAGCGCGCGCTGAAAAAGAAGTACGCCCCCTGACGGTCAGTCGCGCCGGATCTCGGGACGAACGGACCGCCCCCGGTCGGGAAGCACCTCCCGGCCGACGACAGCCGTAACCAACGCCCCGGCGAGCAGTACGCCGATCGTCACCCAAAGCACCAGCGAAGCCCCGCCCCACTTGAGCAGCATCGGGATGAAGACGACGCCGGCGACGGCGCCCAGTTTGCCGAAAGCCGCGGCCAGTCCCGCGCCTGCACCGCGCTCGGCGACGGAGTAGATTTGGGGCGGAATGATGAACGTCATCAGGTGGGGGCCCGCATTGAGGAACAGTTCGAAGAGCATGAACCCGGACACGGCGGTCCAGACCGGCCAGCGGAATTCGTAGGCCGCCAGCAGGATGGCCATGCCCGCGGCGCAGAGGACAAAGCCACACGTCTGGGTCCGCACGCGGTACTAGCAGCTCACTAGCAGCAGGCCAATTACGAATCCCGGCAGGATGCAGAGGTTGATCCATGTGGTCAGCAATACCGAATCGGTGATTCGAGCAAAGGCCGACTCGGCCCCCTTTTCCAGCCCCAGCGCCATGACCAGCACGGGCAGGAAAACCCCGATGCCGTAGACGCCCAATCCCTCGCAGGCCCACGGAATGCCGCTGAAAATCACTTTCTTCACCTGGCCCGATTTGAAGAGGTCGCTCCAAGCCGCCTTCGGCATCTGCGTTTTGTTCGGGCGGTTGCGGATCTCGCCGATCTCCACGTCGGGTCCCAGAAAATAGCGCACGGCCTCTTCGGCTTCGGATATTCGCCCGTGGGCGATGAGCCATCCGGGACTCTGTTCGAAACGGATGCGGCAGAGCAGCATGACGACCGCCATGAATGCGACGAGCAGCAGCAGCCGGTTCCAGAGGTGCGGATCGCCCCACTCCCGCAACAGGAAGAAGCAGACGGCCGCCGCCGCGATACTGCCCAGCGACGACGCGGCTTTCGCCACGCCGACCATCAGCAGCCTCCACCGCCGGGGCATGATTTCGGAGATATAGTCCGAATCGAGGCTGTAACCGCCTCCGATGCCCAGTCCCATGAAAAACAGCCCCGTGACCAGTCCGAAGAGATCGGCCGTGAAAAAGGTGAACAGCGAGGCCGCGAGGATGAGCGCGGGGCAGAAGCGGAAGAAAAACAAGTATCCCTTTTTATCGCTCCACGCTCCGAACAGCACCGAACCGACCATGATTCCGACGAGGCTGGTCGCCGCCACGAGCCCCTGTTGCAGGGAGGTAAGTCCGGGATGCCGGAAAATCTGAATCATCGGCAGTATGACGCCGACCAGCGTCGCCAGCCCGGCTCCGGTGATCTGTCCGAGCGAGGCGACGACAAGCACTCTGAAATGGCCCCAACGCAGGGGCATCGTGTCCATGTTCATATTTTTATCGGTAACCGTGTTTGCGTATTCCTGCGGGTAGAGCCATCTGTTCCACCGTTCGAGCAGCCACAGCAGCGCAATGCCCACCACGACGCCGACGACCGATTCGGTAAAGCGCAGCAGGCAGTTCACGGCCGGCGAGACGTGGGGCGTCATCTGCGAGACGAGCAGGATGATGAGCAGCGTAATGGTGGCGATACGGCCGTTCCGGTAGATTCCGACCAGCATGCAGAGCATCTCCAACACGAAGACCGAAGCGAGCATCCCCACGATCGAAAAGGGCCACATTTTGAGATATATGTAGGCGACGAGCGCCCCGAGGAAGGTCCCCAGCACCCGGGTCCATCCGGTGCGCAGCGAAGCCTTGTAGCTGTTCGACTGCAAGACGACCACCAGCGACGTGCAGGCCAGCATGGCCCCCATCCAGCGCGACGCCTCGTGAAGCGATCCCGTTATGTAGACGCCCGTCAGATAAGCCAGCAGAACACCGATGCAGGAGACGAACGAGACGGAAGGGTGCATGCGTCCGACGGCATCGCGCAGGTGCTGCCGGACCCGTAACAGGATCGGTTGCCGGGTGTTTTCCATAATGAGCGGTTTATGCGGCTCAGAACAAGAAACGCGCCGAAAGAAAAACCGTCCGTCCGGTCCGGAGCATTTCCGGGATTCGCACTTTCCCGCTCCGGCAGCCGATTTTGGAACAAGAATTGGTGAAGGACGAAAATACGCTGCAAAAAGAGAGTGACGAATGTCCAAGTAAAACATAATGCGAAAAGATGAAGTCCAAACTGTTTGTCCTGCTGCTGTCGGGCAGCATCGTCCCTGTATGCGCCCTGCGGTCGGAGACTGCCGACAGCCTGCGCAATGCGAAAACCTATCCGATCGGGGAGGTCGTGGTCACGGGAACCCGGCATGAAACCGACATCCGGCACTTGCCGATGACCATCTCCGTCGTCGGACGGCAGAAGATCGCCGAGGGATTCCGGCCGTCGCTGCTGCCGACGCTGACCGAGCAGATTCCGGGACTGTTCGTCACGGGACGCGGCATCATGGGATACGGCGTTTCGGGCGGGGCCGCCGGGCAGATGACGCTGCGCGGCGTCGGCGGAGGCCCCACGACGGGGCTGCTGGTGCTGATCGACGGGCATCCCCAGTACATGGGGCTGATGGGGCATCCGATCGCCGACGCCTATCAGTCGATGCTGGCCGACCGGGTCGAGGTCGTGCGCGGCCCCGCTTCGGTGCTGTACGGCTCGAACGCCATGGGCGGCGTCATCAATATCGTGACGCGCAAGATGCACGAAGACGGGGTCAAAACCGACCTCCATGCCGGTTACGGCTCCTACAACACGTTGGAAACCGAGGTCACGAACCAGATTCGGGCCGGACGTTTCACCAGTACGGTAACCGGCTCTTACAACCGCACCGACGGCCATCGCAGGAACATGGGATTCGAGCAGTACGGCGGTTACGCCAAGCTGGGTTACCGGATCACGGAACGGTGGGACGTTTACGCCGACGTGAACCTCACGCATTTCAATGCCCAGAACCCGGGCGCCGTTTCGGCGCCCATTCTCGACAACCGCCAGCGCATCACCCGCGGCATGACATCGTTCGCTCTGCGCAACGACTACGGCAAGACCTCCGGAACCCTGAGTTTCTTCTACAACTGGGGCCGGCACAGAATCAACGACGGATACTCGCCCGGCGAAGAGCCGCTGAACTACCGCTTCAACTCCCGCGACAGGATGCTGGGCGTATCGTGGTATCAGAGCGTCACGCTTTTCAGCGGCAACCGTCTGACCGTGGGTGCAGACTGGCAGCATTTCGGCGGCAAGGCGTGGAACACCTTCACCGACGGCGCTCCGGACAAAACCACGGCCGACAAAACGATGGACGAAGCGGCCGTATACGTCGATTTCCGCCAAAGCCTGACGCACTGGCTGACGCTCGACGCCGGGCTGCGCCTCGACCACCACTCGCACGCGGGCACGGAGTGGGTGCCGCAGGGCGGGCTGTCGTTCCTGCTGCCGCACAATGCCCAGATCAAGGCGATGGTCAGCAAAGGATTCCGTTTCCCGACGATCCGCGAAATGTATATGTTCCCGCCGCAGAATCCCGATCTGAAACCCGAAAAACTGATGAACTACGAACTTTCATTCACACAGCGCGTGTCGGACGGGGCGCTTTCGTACGCGATCAGCGTCTACTACATCGACGGCGACAACATGATCCAGACCGTTCCGGTGGACGGACGCCCGAAAAACATCAATACGGGCCGGATCGAGAACTGGGGCGCCGAGGGCGACGCGGCCTGCCGCATAAACCCCGCGTGGGCCGTTTCGGTCAATTACAGCTACCTCCACATGGCCTATCCGGTGGTCGCAGCCCCCGAACACAAACTCTACGCCGGGGTCGATTTTTCGCGCAGACGCTGGAAGGCATCGACGGGCGTGCAGTATATCCACGGACTTTACACCTCGGTCAAACCCGTGGCCAAGGATAATTTCGTGCTGTGGAACGCCAATGTCACTTTCCGCGCGACCCGTTGGCTCGATCTGTTCGTGCGGGGCGAAAATCTGCTGGCGCAGCGTTATGAGATCAACGCCGGGTTCCCCATGCCGAAAGCCACGGCGCTGGGCGGCATGAATGTCAATTTCTGAATACGATCCGAGACCATGACAATCCGTCCGTACTTTTTCCGCCGGGGCCTGCTGGCAGTCATCCTGTCGGTCCTCCTCGCCCCCTGCCATGCGCATTCGGGCAAAGCCCGTTTCCACGCCGTCATCGACACCGACGGCGCCGCCGACGACCTGCGCACCCTCTGCATGCTGCTGGGCAACCGCGAAGTCGAGGTGCTCGCCGTCACGACTTCGGAAGGCGCGCTGCTTCCCGACAGCGCCGCCGTACGTGTGCGTGCGCTGCTCGACTCCTTCCACCACGAAGGCGTTCCGGTCGGCGCGGGACGTGCGGCGAATGCCCCCGCACCGATGTGGCGCGCCTACTCCGAGGCCGTGGACTGGGGCGATGCCGCAGCCACTGCAACCGCCGGAGCCGGCTTCCCTGCGGCACCGGCATTGATCGCCGAAACCCTCGGAGAAGAGGAGGAGAAGGTCGTTTTCATCGCCCTCGGGGCTTTGACGAATCTATGCGACGTTCTGCGGGAAAATCCCGCTTCCGGCGCGCGGATCGACCGGGTCGTCTGGTACAACAGCCGGACCGGGCCGCTCTCCGGAGCCAATTTCGAAACGGACAGCGCCGCCGCCCGTTATGTGCTGGCGAGCGGCGTGCCCGTAACGGTCGTGTCGGCGAATCCGGCCTGCCCGGTCGTCGTTACGCCCGCCCTGATCGACTCGGTGGCGGCCGTGCCGAACGTCTACGCCCGGAAAATCGCCGCGACGCACCGCACGCCCCCGCTGGCGAAGCTGGTCGGCGAACGTCATCTGGAAGCCTGGGACGATCTGGTCGCGCTCTGGCTGTTCGCCCCGGAGCTGTTCTCTTCCCGGAAGCTGAGCGGAACGGTTCAGGCGTGCGAACTGTCGGACAAAGTCCCGGCGGAGGAGGTGCAGACCCGGCTGACGGCGATCCTCCGGGGAAAACCCGACAGCGAGAGCCGGGTGTTCTACGGCTTTCCGGTACGGCATGCGCTGTATGCGGCGGATGTCGTTCCGATCATCGACTCGGCGATCGCCCGCCACGGAGTGAGCGAATGGCGTGCGGGCGTGCTGACCAACGAACTGCACGGTCATCTGGGAATATACGCCACGATCGGCGTCAAAATGGGAATCCGCGCCCGTGAATATTTCAATATCGGAGTGGACGATATTCTGGTGATGACTTATGCGGGGCATAATCCGCCGATAAGCTGCATGAACGACGGCTTGCAGGTAGGTACGGGGGCCTCCGTGGGACACGGGCTGATTACCGTCGCGGAAAACGTCACGCCGCGTCCCGAAGCCCGTTTCACCTTCAAGAACAAGACGGTACGGCTGGTGCTGAAACCCGAGTACGCCGACCGTATCCGCCGGGACGTGAAACGGGGAATCGAACTTTACGGCAATCTGACAGAGCCCTACTGGCAATACGTGCGGGCCCTGGCGCTGCAATACTGGCTCGACTTCGACCGGCACGAGATATTCGACATGTACGTCGGGGAGACCACGCCCTGAAAACGGGCCGAACCCCGGATACGAAACAACCCCGGAGTCCAGCCCACTATGCAGCGGTCTCGCGGCATCGTAAACTCGACCAGCAAGATGTCGCAAAGAAGCCCGGGACGATGCGGCGGAGATCCGGAAACAATCGTACGGCGTTATTCGGACGCCCGGAAACGTCCGGGCAGGAACCGCTCCTGCAAATACCGGAAGATGATGAACAACACCGGCACAATAAAGAGCAGTGCCAGCGTACCGGTCAGCATGCCGCCCACCGTACCCACGCCGACCGAAATGTTGCCGTTGGCGCCGACACCCTGCGCGAACATCAGCGGCAACATGCCGAAAATCATCGTGAGCGAGGTCATCAAGATAGGACGCAGCCGGGCTTTGGCCGCCGACATGGCCGCCGCCGCGATTCCCATGCCCTGCTGTCGGCGGTCGGAGGCGTACTCCGTAAGCAAAATGGCCGTTTTGGCGAGCAGGCCGATCAGCATGATCAGCCCCGTCTGCATATAGATATTGTTTTCAAGCCCCCACAACTGCGCGAAGACGAAACTGCCGGCCAAACCGAACGGCACGGCGAGGATGACGGCGAACGGGATGAAGAGGCTTTCGTAAAGTGCGCAGAGAATCAGATAAATGAAGAGGATGCAGACGATGAAGACCATCGTGGTGGCGTTGCTCGTCGAAGCCTCCTCACGCGACATGCCGCCGAACTCGTAGCCGTATCCTTCGGGCAAGGCGCTCTTCGACACCTCCCCGATCGCCCGAATGGCCTGTCCCGAACTGTACCCTTCGGCCGGTGCGCCGTAGACGGCGACAGCCGAAAAGAGGTTGAATCGCGAAAGGCTCTCCGAGCCGTAGACCTTCGTGAGCGTCAGGTATTGCGACAGGGGCGACATCCCGCCCGCGGCATTGCGCACGAACAGATCGTTCAGCGCCTCGGTGTCGAGCCGGTATTCGGGCGAAGCCTGCACCATGACGCGGTAGAGTTTGGTGAAGCGGTTCAGATTCGACGAATAGCTGCCGCCCACATACCCCGCAAGGGTGCTGAGGACATCGGCGGGCGATACGCCGTTGCGCTTGCACAAGGCCGCATCCACCTCGACCCGGTACTGCGGGAATTTGGTATCGAACGTCGTGTAGGGAAAGAGTGTTCCGAGCCGTGTAGATCTCGGTGGTCGCCGTATCCTTAAAAAACGCAGCAGGTCTTCCACGCTGCCGCCCTTGCGGTCCTGCACGTAAAGTTCGAAACCGTCGCTTTGGCCGTATCCGGAGATCATCGGAGTGGTGGAGACACGTATCTGCGCCGTCTTGATGCCGTCGGTGCGGCGGTAGATCTCCGCCATGACCGAGGCTATGTCGTCGCCCTTCTTCGTGCGCTCGCTCCAATTTTTCAGCCGTACGGAAAACGATCCGGCCGACGACGACTGGTTGTGCCGGGTGTCCTTGCCCGTAACGCGCGAATAGATCTGGATTTGCGGAATGTCGCGGATGGCCGCTTCGATTTCGTCCATGATGCGGTCGGTCTCTTCCAGACTGCTGCCGGGCGATGTCTGCACGCCCACGTTGATCGTACCCATGTCCTCCTGCGGCACGAGGCCCGTTTTGGTAACGCTCATCAGCCAGACCAGCACGCCGCACGCCGCGACGATGCTCCCGACGGCGATTGCCTTGCGGCGGAACAAAAAGGACACGCCCCGCAGGTATTTCTGCTGTACGCGGCGGAACGAACGGTCGAAAGCCGCATGGAATCGGTCGGAGAAACCCGGCATCTCCCCGCTCGCGGCATCGGCGCGGGGCCGCAGGATGAGCGCGCAGAGCGCCGGGCTGAGCGTCATGGCGTTGAGCAGCGAGATGGCGACGGCGACGGCCATCGTCAGTCCGAATTGCGTGTAGAACGTTCCGGTCGTGCCGCCCATGAAGCTGACGGGGATGAACACGGCCATGAAAACGATCGTCGTGGTCATCAGCGCCGAGGTCAGCCCGCCCATCGCATCCTCCGTGGCCCGATAGGCGGAGACGTATCCTTCGTCGAACTTCGCCTGCACGGCCTCTACGACCACGATGCTGTCGTCCACCACGGTGCCGATGACCAGCACCAAGGCGAAAAGCGTCAGCAGGTTCAGGCTGAATCCGACGACGTAAAGGAATGCGAACGTCCCGATCAGCGACACGACGATGGCCAGCGACGGAATGAGCGTGGCCCGCAGGTCGTGGAGGAAGAGATAGACCACCAGGACCACCAGAACGATGGCGATAAGGAGCGTCTCGACCACATTGGCAATCGAGGCGTCGAGGAAATCCTTCGTGCTGGTGATGTCGGTCAGCACCATGCCTTTGGGGAGCGACGAGGCGATGTCGGCCGACACTTCGTCGATCTCTTCGATGATCTCGTTGGCGTTCGAGCCGGAGGTCTGGGCCATCATGCAGTTGGCGCCGGGGTGTCCGCTCGTCTGACTGAGCATCGTATAGTTCTCGGCACCGAGTTCAATGCGGGCCACGTCTTTCAGCCTCAGCACGCTGCCGTCGGGCAGCGAGCGTATGACCATGTTCTCGTAGTCGGCCTCCTCCTCGTAACGGCCGCGGTATTTCAGCACATACTGAAACGTATTGGCCGATTCGGCCCCCAGCGTCCCCGTCGGGGACTCCACATTCTGCTCGGCCAGCACCGCGGCGATGTCCGAGGGCATCAGTCCGTACTGCGCCATCTTCGACGGATCGAGCCAGATGCGCAGCGAATAGCTGGCGCCCCAGATATTCACCTCGCCCACGCCCGCGATACGCGACATCCGAGGCTCGATGTTGATCTTCATGTAGTTGGTCAGGAAGTTGGCATCGTAACGGTCGTCGGGCGAATAGAGCGATATGGCCTTCAGCGAATTGTTCTGACGCTTGCGCACCGTCACGCCCGCCTTCGTGACTTCGGCCGGAAGCAGCCCCTGCGCCGAAGCCACGCGGTTCTGCACGTTGACCACCGACATGTCGGGGTCGGTGCCCTGCCGGAAGTAGACGTTGATGGTGGCCGCACCGGTGTTGGTGGCCGTCGAGGTCATATAGATCATGTTCTCCACACCGTTAAGCTGCTCCTCGAGAGGCGTGACGACGCTCTTCATCACCGTCTCGGCGTTGGCTCCGGTATAGGTGGCGCTGACGCGCACGGTGGGAGGGGCGATGTCGGGAAACTGTTCGACGGGCAGACGGCTCAGGCCGATCAGCCCGACGATGACAATGGCCACGGAGATGACGCCCGAAAGGATCGGACGGTTTATGAATGTGCGAACGTCCATGATTGCATTTTTGGTCGTACGACAAAAATAGTCATAAGCGTCACCTCCCGGCCCGCGATCCCGCGATCCGGGGGTAAAGCGGCCCGATCCGGGGGTGAACGGCCGGACGCTTTTGCCGGCTTTCCTGAAAAAAGGAAGTATCTTTGCATCATAGGATGCGTCATTCAAAATTACGGAACCATGAAAAAGAGAACTATTTTCACGCTGCTCCTGACTGGAGCCGCAGGTTTGGCGCAAGCCGCCGCCCCGACCGGACACGTACAATCCTCCACAGCCGTCAGCCGCGTACTGGGCGACGGCCGCAAGGTGGAGACCGTCGTGCTGGAGTACGACGCCCCCGTCCGCGACAAGAGCCTGACGGCCGAAAGCTATGCGGTCGAGGGCCGGGAGGTGACGCGCATTTACGCCAACACAGTCCCCGAACGGACCGAAAAGGGGACGGACGGACGCTATGTCGTTATCGAACTGAAGACGGAAGTCGATCTGAATGCACAGCCCGAGCAGCCCACCGAAGCCGACATGGAAAAGAAGCGGGAGCGCGACCGGATGCAGGGAGGCCCCGGACTGCGGGCCGGCTGGAGCACGGGCGGCGGCGACGAATATCCGGGCGACGCCACGGCGTATCAGATTGCGGACATCAGGACGGCGAAGGGCAAGACCTATGCGGCGAGCGCCGCCCCCATCAAGACCGCCGAAGAGATCTGCCTGGTGGCCGACGACTTCCGGCAGGAGGAGTTCGTGAGCCCCTATACGGGTCAGACGCTGCCCTACAACATCTACCTGCCCGAAGACTACGACCCGGCAGAAAAATATCCGCTGGTGCTCTTCATCCACGACGCCGGGGCGGCGAGCGGCCCCGTCACGCAGACGCTCTACCAGGGCAACGGCGCGACCTCGTGGGCCGAACCCGAGGCGCAGGCCCGACATAAGTGCATCGTCGTGGCTCCCGAATATCCGGTCATTACCGTTGACGACAACTGGAATTACAGCCACCACCTCGACACCACGATCGAATTGCTGAAAGACCTGCAAACGCGCTATTCCGTCGATCACGACCGGATCTACGCCACCGGACAGTCGATGGGCTGCATGTCGTCGATCGTGATGATGCTCAAGGAGCCCGACCTCTTCGCCGGAGCGCTGCTCGTGGCCGGCAAATGGAATCCCGAACTGATGGGCCCGCTCGCCGACCAAAACATCTGGATCATTTCATGCGAGGGCGACGCATCGTCGAACACCCTGCAAAGCCGGGCCGTCGAGAAGTGGCGCGGGCAGGGCCATAGCGTCTCAGAGGCCACGTGGGACCTGACAGCCTCGCCCGAAGAGCTCTCCGCCGAAGCCGACAAGATGCGCGCCGGGGGCGACCACCTGCTTTTCACCCACCTCACGGGCGGCAGCCACCGCGCCACGTGGTTCGTGGCCTACGGCATCGAAGGAGTGCAGGAGTGGCTTTTCGAGCAGCACAAATAGCTTTCTCCGGACGATGAAAAACGCCTCTCTGTATATCGACCTCGCTTTTTGCCTCGGGTTCCTGCCGCTGATGATCTTCGCCTTTCCGGTGGAGCGGTGGTGGGGAACCTATCCCGTGTTTTTCTGCTCGTTCGTCGGCTGGCTCTATGCCACCTATTTCTCCTACAAATACTTCATCGTTCCGCGGCTGTTCCACAAAGGCAGACCGCGCATGTACGCCCTGACGGCGATTGCCGTCTCCCTGCTGGTCACGTTCCTCTTCTCGTCCTACGAAATATCGTCGCCGTTCTACCATGTCCGGCAGCAGCTGGCGGCGATTCCCGTTCCGAGCTGGGGCGCGCGGCAGAATCAGCAGGCCATCTGGCTGCATTATATCATCGTCGTGATCTTCTGCTTCGCCGTCGGCATGCTGACGGAAGCCTACCGCCAGCGGCTGGCCCGCGAGGAGGTGGAGTACGAACGCAACAAAGCCGAACTTGCGCTCTACAAGGCGCAGATCAACCCGCATTTTCTGTTCAACACGCTCAACGCGCTCTACGGATTGCTCATCACCCGTTCCGACAAGACCGAAGCGACGCTGGAACGCTTCATCAACCTGACGAAATACATGTACAACAACGCCAATCGCGATTTCATACCGCTCGGCGAGGAGGTGGAGTACATCGACCAGTATATCGCCTTGCAAACCTTGCGGCTGAACGGATTCGCCGAGGTCCGCTTCGACCGCACGGTCGAGCACAACGCGATGTCAGTGCCGCCCATGCTGCTGATTACGTTCGTGGAAAATGCGTTCAAGTACGGCATTTCGTCCAACGAACCTTGCTTCGTCCGTATCCGGCTCCGCCAGCAGGGCTCCACGCTCCGCTTCGAAGTGGAAAACTCCGTTTTCGGGCGGGAGTCGCAAAACTCGAAACGCATGGGCATCGCCAACTGCCGCAAGCGCCTCGCGCTGCTCTATCCCGACCGGCACCGGCTGGAGACCGGCACGGATGCCGACGGTCTGTTTCGCGTCCGGCTCGAAATTCAATCCCCCGCCCTATGATCCGCTGTATCGCCATCGACGACGAACCCATCGCCCTGAGCATCGTCCGCCAGTACTGCGAACGCCGGGGCGGCATCGAGCTGGAAACTTACAGCTCGCCGCGGGCCGGCATGGCCCGCGTGAAAGAGTGGCGGCCCGACGTGGTTTTCCTCGACATCGAGATGAACGGCACGTCGGGCATCGAACTCGCCCGCGAACTGCCGCCCGCCTGCTGCCTCGTCTTCACCACCGCATACGCCCATTACGCACTCGACGGCTTCGAGGTCGATGCCGTCGATTTCCTGCACAAGCCCTATTTCTACGAACGTTTCGAGCGTGCCATGCAGAAAGCGGAAGAGTGGCTGCGGATGCACGACCTGCTGCGGATCGCGGAGTCGGCCTCCCGCAGCCTGGTTCTGAAAGCGGATTACAAGAACGTATCGATCGCTGTCGATACGATTCTCTACATCGAATCGCTGGACAACTACGTCCGGGTACACACCATCGACGGCGCGACCGTTACGTCGAAAATCTCCCTGCGCGCCGTCGAGGAGCAGCTCCCGGACGGGGAGTTCATCCGCATCCACCGCTCGTTCGTCGTGCCCGAGAAGCGTATTGCGAAGTTCTCGAGCACCGAAGTCGTGCTGTCGAAATGCGGCAAACGGCTGCCGGTGGGCAAAACCTATTCGGAAGCGGCAATGGCCGTCTTGAGCCGGGAAAAGTGATTTTTCAGGCCCTGATGCTTGGCGGGTCGAATATTTTTCGTTACTTTTGTGCCGCAAAGCAATATGTAGTGTCCGAACACGTAAGTCTAATTGGCTTTTATGTGTTCGGACACTCTTTTTTTCAAAAAACCCGACGGACCATGAACAAAAAGAGACTCGTTTTCATTTTGGGCAACCTGACGGCTTTCGGGCCGTTCATCACCGATTTCTACCTCCCGTGCCTGCCCGAACTGACCGCTTATTTCGGAGGTTCGGCCTCCCTGATCCAGCTGAGCCTGACAGCCGGCATGCTGGGGCTGGCCGCCGGACAGCTTCTCGTCGGCCCCGTTACGGACAAATACGGCCGCCAGCGCCCGTTGCTGTGGTGCCTGCTGCTTTTCGTTCTGGCCACGGCGGGCTGCATGCTCTCCACCCGGATTTCGGCCTTTATCCTCTTCCGGCTGTTGCAGGGACTGACGGGAGCCGCCGGACTGGTCATCTCGAAAGCGATCATCGCCGATTCGTTCACCGGGCAGGACGTGGCCCGCTACTTCGCCGTGCTCGCCGCCGTGCAGGGCGTGGCGCCCATCGTGGCACCGGTCGTCGGGGGCGTGGCATTCAGCCTGACCTCCTGGCAGGGAACGTTCGCCGTGCTGGGAATTTGGGCCCTGGGGCTGCTCGCCGTATGCCGCCGCATGCCGGAGTCGCTGGCTGAAAAAGACCGCCTGCAAATGCCCGTCTGGAAAACCTTCCGATGCTACGTACCCGTGGTAACGAACGGCAAATATCTGGTGATGAACCTGCTGCAAAGTTTTTCGGCGGCCGCGCTGATCGCCTACATCTCCGCCTCGCCTTTCATCTTCCAGCAACATTTCGGACTGACGCCCTTGCAGTACAGCATCTGCTTCGCCGGCAATGCGCTGGGACTGGTGGTCGGCAGCAGCGTCGTGATGAAGATCCGACGTTTGGCATCGGCTACGCCGTGGTGCTCCGTCGGGTTGTTCGTCACGGGACTGCTGATGTCGGTCGCCCTGTGGCTGGAGTGGCCGTTCGTTCTCTTCGAGCTGGTTCTCGTTCCGATGCTGTTTTGCGTCGGCATGATTACGCCGGTGGGCATCACATTGGCGCTGAACTCCGTGACGGAGCACCGGGGCATCGCCTCCGCCCTGCTGGGGGCCCTGCCGTTCCTGTTCGGCGGCATCGTGGCGCCGCTCACCGGCCTCGGCGATATGATCCGCTCGATGAC
>ENA-UEQH01000435-UEQH01000435.1-human-gut-metagenome-genome-assembly--contig:-NODE-435-length-23795-cov-28.850282_pt1 | contig 23795 bp, 11 predicted proteins | sample MGYA00242945_ERZ507943 | MGnify/ENA primary metagenome ERZ507943 (study PRJEB26167, sample SAMN06115418) | human gut metagenome | host: Homo sapiens | place: China:Hubei | collected 2015-03-06... | reverse complement strand
AAATCAGGAAACGGTAGCTTCTTTATTGCAAGGAAACGGTTATCAGACTGCGTGTATCGGAAAGTGGCATTTAGGATTAAACTGGACGAAGAAAGATCAGTCAAAACCGCTGTTTACAGGTACTGAATGGGATTTGGGAGATACTTCCAACATCGATTATACAGCTCCAATATCAGGAGGTCCTACTGATTGTGGTTTTGATTACAGCTATATTTTGCCTGCATCATTGGATATGTCGCCTTATGTTTACATAGAAAATGGACATATCACAGCTCCGGTGACTCGTTTTGCGAAAGACTATAAGGAAGAAGGAGTACGTGGAGCACACTATCGTCACGGAGATTTGGCAGAAGATTTTCATCACGATGAATGTCTGTTTCAATTTACCCAAAAATCGGTCGATTATATCCTTGACGCTTCCAAGCAGGAAAAACCTTATTTCTTATATTGTGCATTAACGGCTCCTCATTCTCCCTGGATGGTGAGTGAGGAATTCAAGGGACGCTCACAAGCCGGTGTTTACGGTGATTTTGTTTGCATGGTTGATGAGGCCGTTCGCCGTTTGTGTGAAGCTGTAGAAAAAAGTGGAGAGGCAGACCGTACAATAATCATATTTACGACGGATAATGGAGCTATGTGGCAGGCTGCCGATATCGCAGAAACAGGTCATTATGCCAATGGGGGCTGGAGCGGAGCTAAGTCTGATTTATGGGAAGGAGGTCATCGGGTACCTTTAATAGCTTCTTGTCCGGGAGTTATTCCTCAAAACACGAAATCGGATGCACTGGTCAGTTCTGTAGATTTATTTGCAACTTTGGCCGAAATGAATCAGTTCACAATACCTGAAGGAGCTGCAAAAGACAGCTATAGCTATTGGCAAATATTAAGTGGCAAACAAACGGATATCAATCATTCTTCCAGAACTTCTTTAGTTTATCATTCAGACAGTGGAAAGCTGGCATTACGCAAGGGAGAATGGGTATTGTTGGACTGTAAAGGTTCCGGTGGATGGTCGTTGCCTGAAAATGATGCTGACCTAAATGTAACGGTACAATTGTATAATTTGAAGACAGACCGTGCACAGAAAAAGAATGTGGCTTCTCTCTATCCAGAAAAAGTCAAGGAACTGAAAGCCGAATTGGATTTACTTCGGGAGTAAATACTTTAGGGCGTTTTAGTAAATGGTATATTATATTTGAATCCTTATATAAAATTTAAAGAATACAATTACTAATACTATTATTATGAAGAAAATTTTAAATGCAAGTTTCGGTTGTCTGCTTGCTTTATGTCTGCTTGGAGGTGGAACTTTCTTGCCGGCACAAGCCGAGACTGTACAGAAAAAAGAGAGTTTTCAAGTCGGTAAACAAGCTTTTATGCTGAATGGGAAACCTTTTATCATTAAAGCTGCCGAGATTCATTATCCCCGCATTCCGGAACCCTATTGGGAACATCGCATCCTTTTGTGCAAGGCCTTGGGTATGAATACCATCTGTCTATATGTCTTTTGGAATCTGCATGAAACGGAGCCGGACCAGTTTGATTTTTCCGGGAATAAGGACATTGCAAAATTCTGCCGTCTGGCCCAGAAACACGGCATGTATGTAATTGTCCGTCCGGGTCCTTATGTTTGTGCAGAGTGGGAAATGGGGGGATTGCCCTGGTGGCTGTTGAAGAAAAAAGATGTACAGCTTCGTACGCTTGACACTTATTACATGAGTCGGGTTGAGAAATTTATGAAAGAAGTAGGCAAACAATTGTCCGGCCAGCAGATAACCAAAGGTGGCAACATCATTATGGTACAGGTAGAAAACGAGTACGGCTCTTATGCTACCGACAAACCTTATGTATCCGCCATATGCGATATTGTCCGTAAATCCGGCTTTACTGAGGTCCCCTTGTTCCAATGCGACTGGAGTTCTAACTTTATGAACAATGCATTGGATGATTTGCTTTGGACTGTAAATTTCGGGACTGGAGCCAATATAGATGCCCAGTTTAAAAAGCTGAAAGAAGTTCGCCCGGATTCACCGCTTATGTGCAGCGAGTTCTGGAGTGGCTGGTTCGATCATTGGGGACGCAAGCATGAAACCCGTGATGCCTCTACGATGGTTTCAGGAATAAAAGATATGCTGGACCGCAATATATCTTTCAGTCTTTACATGACACACGGAGGAACTACCTTCGGATGGTGGGGCGGTGCCAATAATCCTCCTTATTCGGCTATGTGCAGCTCTTACGATTACGATGCCCCTATCAGCGAAGCAGGCTGGACCACCCCTAAATATTATCAGTTACGCGAGCTGCTTCAGCGTTATCTGCCAGAGGGAGAAAAGCTGCCAGAACCTCCTGCAGCTATTCCGGTAATCAGTATCCCTGCTATTACTGAATGGAAATCAGCTCCCTTGTTTGATAATCTGCCCGAGCCGAAACTCTCGGATGCAATTCTTCCGATGGAAGATTTAGGCCAAGGATGGGGAACCATTTTATATCGTACCACATTGGACACAGATATAGAAGACACTCTTTATATTGATGAAGTGCACGACTGGGCTCAGGTATTTGCCGACGGAAAACTCTTGGGACGTATGGACCGCCGTCGTGGAGAATTCAGTTTACCTTTGACAGGAAAAATAGCGAAAGGAACTCGTCTGGATATTTTGGTTGAGGCCATGGGCCGTGTGAACTTTGATAAATCCATACACGACCGTAAAGGAATCACCCACAGTGTTGAAGCTATGGCTCGAGGCCGGAAAACTCCGTTGAATAACTGGAAAATCTATAACCTTCCACCATTTTATGACTTTGTGGCGGACAAGCATTATCAATCCCAGCGTTCAGTATCGTCTCCAGCCTATTATAAAGCGACATTCACTCTGGATAAAGTAGGAGATACATTCCTTGATATGCAGACTTGGGGAAAAGGTATGGTTTGGGTAAACGGCCATGCTTTAGGACGTTTCTGGGAAATCGGTCCTCAGCAGACACTTTTTATGCCTGGATGCTGGCTTAAGAAAGGAAAGAATGAAATTATTGTACTCGACTTGAAAGGTCCTTCACAGACGGTTGTCCGCGGATTGCAGCAGCCTATACTAGATATGCTCCGGAAAGAGCAAATCCGTTCCGGACGCGTCAATAAAAATGATTTAAAGATGGAAAAGCTGGAAACGGCTCACCGTGGCACATTTAAAAAAGCTAACGGCTGGCAGGAAGTGAAGTTTGCCGGTGTGAAGTCGGGACGCTATTTTTGCTTGGAAACACTTTCTGGCTTTGGAACAGATAAGCAGACTGCGATAGCAGAACTGGACGTATTGGACAAGTCGGGTAAGCCGGTGTCGCGTGAAAAATGGCAGATTATTTACGCTGACAGTGAGGAAACAGAGGGTGGAAACTATACAGCCGAGAAAGTATTTGATTTACAGGAAAGCACTTATTGGCTGACGAAGAAAGGCTCAGTATTTCCGCACTGCATCATTATCGATTTAGGAAAGCAATACGAAATAGGCGGTTTCCGTATGTTGCCCCGTGCTGAAAAAGGAGCTCCTTCTGTTCCTGGAAACTATCAGGTACGTGTAGGAAATACCGTAAAATGAAATATGCAGATTTTAATCTATTGAAAAACAAGTAATAAAAATAAACATGAAAACCATAAAACGCATTATTTATAGCAGCTCATTGCTTTTGCTGAGTGCAACCCCTTTATATGCCCAACAGGAAATGAACAAAATGTGGGGAGAAAGTCAGCAGGCCAAAGAATTGTCGGTAACTGATGAACGTGGCCGTCTGTTTGAATATGGCAACTATGCAATGTTCATACACTGGGGACTTTATTCGCAACTGGCAAATGTGTGGAACGGAAAAACTTATTATGGCATTGGAGAATGGCTGATGGATATCAATATGGCCAATGCCGATAAGAACGAATATAAAGCCACGGCAAAAACCTTCAATCCCGTAAAATTTGATGCCGAAAAAGTGGCTTTGCTGGCAAAGGCTGCCGGAATGAAATACATTATTATTACCAGTAAGCATCACGATGGCTTTGCCATGTATCATTCGGCTTGTGATTCCTTTAATATTGTAGACGCTACTCCTTTCAAGAGAGATCCGATGAAAGAACTTTCGGAGGCATGCAAAAAACACGGTCTGGGATTCGGATTTTATTATTCGCATAATCAGGACTGGACCACACCGGGAGCTTCCGGTGCTCCTCGGGTAGATGCTGCGGGCAATCCAAAAACATTCGAAGACTATTTCCGTGAAAAGTGCCTTCCGCAGGTCGAGGAGATAACCAGCAACTATGGTGATATTGAGCTGGTATGGTTTGATACACCGGGAAGTATTCCTCAGGAATATGCTCAGAAGCTGGTTGATGTAGTGCGTAAAAACCAGCCGAATGCTTTAGTTTCGGGCCGTGTCGGATATAATTTAGGCGACTATATGACACTGGGTGACATGGAAGTTCCGTTAGAGAACATTGACGGTTTGTGGGAAAGCGTTGATGTAACGAACGATGCATGGGGCTATGCCTGGTACGACCAGAACTGGAAGTCTCCCAAACTGATCCTGAAAAACCTGATTTCAACAGTGGCCAGAGGAGGTACTTATATGCTGAATGTCGGTCTTGACGGAACCGGTGACATACCCGATATGGTATCGAAAACTTTACAGGCTTCCGGAAAATGGATTGCGCGTTATCCGCAAGTAATTTACGGAGCCGGTGCTTCTCCCTGGAAACATGCATTGCCATGGGGAGATGTCGTATGCAATCAAGGTAAACTTTATCTGTGTGTGTACGATTGGCCGACATCCGGAAAATTATATTTACCCGGACTACGGAATAAAGTGAAATCGGCATCTGTATTGCAGGAAGATGGCAAAAAGCAGCGTATCCGCTGTCGTCAGGAGAATGGATGGACAGAATTTCAAGTTCCCTGTAAGCAACCTGATGCTTTGGTCAGCATTATAGAGCTGGTACCGGATGGTTCTGAAATTTCGGTAGATAATATTCAGGCAGTTGACCCGGAAATGGGAATTAAAGACCTGTCTGTAAAATTTGCCAAGACAGAATCTTGCGATGTCTACAAGTCCAGCTGGATGGAGAAATTCGGCGAGTGGAAACATGTTTACTGTACCGGTAATTTAAACCGTGGAGGAAAACTGACTTGGACGCTGGCTGTAAATACTCCGGGGGTATATCATCTGGAAGTTAAAGCCAGAGGCAAAGGGCGTGTTGTGTGGAAAGCAGAAACAGACGAAGGTTATGCTATCCAGAATCAGCAGGGAGTTTCTGATATATTCTGCAATCGTCCTATCGGCTGGATTCGGATTGATAAGGCTGGAACGCATACTATTACTGTAAAACAGTTGGAAGGTGGAGCTGTAGATTTGTCGTCTATAACGTTTGTGCCTGTAGCGTTTGAATAATATGAAGTGCTGCTTTAACTGTAAACTAATGTTAAAGTGGCACTTTTTTTGATTCCTTTGTAAGGGATTTAATGTTTTCAAGGATATACAATACAAAGTCAGAAAAAATGGACTATATAGAATTATTAGATAAATATATGCAAGGTGCTACTTCTCCCGAAGAGGAGAAGCAGTTATTGCAGTGGATACAAAATAATAGCTTTGCCCGCGCTACTATTCTTGCACACTATGAAAAACACTGGGCCAAACATTCTCGTGATGAAGTTCCCGCAGAACTTCAACACGAGATGTTGATGAATATTAAAAGAAAGATGCATGTTCAGCCTGCGTCTGGAATCAAAAATATACAGATAGGTAATAAGGGTAAAAAGATTTTATGGTTAGAGGTTATGAAATATGCGGCGGTGATACTGGTAACCATTAGTGTTGCAGTATCCTCCACATATTTTTATCTCTCATCTTCTGAGTCGGAAGGAGAATCCTTTATCGTTTATGCGGATAAGGGACAACGCAGTAATGTTGTGCTACCAGATGGAACTAAAGTTTGGCTGAATTCGGATTCCCGTTTGGAATACGACACGCATTATGGTCAGAAAGAGCGAAAGGTAAAGCTCACTGGTGAGGCTTATTTTCAAGTTGCAAAGGATGTTGACCATCGTTTCCTGGTGCATACAGACATAATGGATGTAGAGGCTTTAGGAACGGCTTTTAATGTACAAGCCTATCCGGACGATGCTGAAATTGTCACAACATTGGTTGAGGGGAAAGTACGGGTTTCTGCAGGAGATAACGAAGTGGTACTTTTGCCTAAGCAGCTGGCTTCTTACGGGCGAAATGGAGGACTAATGAAAGTCAGTAAAATGGAAAATACAGATTATGCTACCGGTTGGATGAAGGGTGAATTTGCTTTCAGCGGTGCCAGCTTACAAGAAATAGCCAAAGAGTTGAGCCGGATGTATAATATGAGTATACAGTTTAAGTCCGAAGAAATAAAAAAATATCATTTCTCAGGTGTTATTCAAAATAACAGTCTGAGCAATGTGCTAGAAATAATAAGTTTGACATCACCTGTAGTATATGAAGTACGTAATGATTCGATAATACTTGATAAGCAGTGATAATATAAACCTTAGAACTAATAAATTATGAAAATAAAGAAAAAAGGACCTTGAAAAAACAGAGGAGGAGTAATACCTGTACATACTCCTCCTCCTTACTGACATTAAGCAAAAATCAGTCGTATAAAAAGGAGAAGGTAACTTGGCGGTTCATCCATTCTCTTTTACGGACGGATTTTGCTTGCAAAATTACGCATAAAAACGAAAAACACATTAAAAATCAATGTAAAGATGAGTAATATCAAGCATTATTTATCAAGATCTTGCCTTTGTGGCCTTTTGCTGGCGGCAAGCTTGAATTCTTATTCTCAAATTACACTGAATGCTAATAGCGCTTCAGTAAAATCAGTCATTCATCAGATTGAAAATCAGTCAGATTATCGCTTCTTTTTTGAAGATGGGCTGCCTGGTCTTTCTAAAAAAGTTAGCATTAATGCTAAAGACCAGTCCATAACACAGGTTATGGATGCTATCTGTAGCCAGGCTGGTATTGGCTATACTATCAAAGGAAATAATCAGGTAGTTGTTCATGCCCAAAAATCAGTAACAGCAGCTGCTCAGCAATCAGCTCCGAAGAAAATTAAAGGTGTGGTAAATGATCCTACAGGAACTCCAGTAATCGGTGCTAATATTCGTGTAAAAGGAACTAGTACAGGAACTATCAGTGATATTGATGGAAACTTCGTTTTAGAAGTGGATGGAAATGCTGAATTATTGGAAGTTTCGTATATCGGTTATAAAACCCAGGATATTCCATTGAAAGGTAAGAAAGAGTTTACGATAGTATTGAAGGAGGATACAGAAACTTTGGATGAAGTTGTTGTGGTTGGTTATGGAACTACTTCCAAGAGAAAAGCTACAGCTGCTATATCTTCTGTTAATGCTGATGATATAGCAAAGGCTCCTGTACCGGATGTTACTCAAAGTTTGGCTGGACGTGCTCCTGGTTTGATTATTACTCAATCGGGTGGTGGGGTAGGTACAACTGCTAATATTTCAATTCGTGGTGGTGGAACTCCTTTGTTTGTTATTGATGATGTGATTTCTGAAGCACGCGATTTTGAAAATCTGAATCCAGAAGATATTGAGCAGATGAGTGTTCTGAAAGATGCTTCTGCTACAGCTGTATATGGTGCACGAGCTGCAAATGGTATTATTTTGGTAACGACTAAGCAGGGAAAAGTTGGTAAGATGAATGTTGATTATAATTTTAATTATAATTTAACGAAGCCAGCTTATCTTCCTAAAAAGCTAAATTCGTACGAAGCTCTTAGTAGTCAGAACTTAGCTCGTGAAAATGATGGAATGGCTCCAGTAACTTCTGAAGAAGATTTATTAAAATATAAAAATGGAACAGATCCATATAATTTCCCTAATACTGATTGGTATGAATTATGTATGCGTAATTTTGCTCCAGAACAACGACATAATTTAGCTGTTCGAGGTGGAAATGAAACATTGAAAGTATATAGTGCTTTGGGGTATTATGATCAAGGTTCGATATATAAAACTAATAGCGTGAATATGCAACGTTATAACTTTAGAACAAATATTGTAGCTACTTTTAAAGAAATAGGATTGAAATTCTCTAGTGGAGTAGATGCTTATATTTGGGATATGACGGAACCTTATACACATCAAGGAAGAGGTTCTGCAACTATTTGGTCTCATATTGTAACTCATGAACCATGGTATTTAGGTTATAATCAGTATGGTCAGCTATCAAATAATCCTAATAATCCTTTAGTAGACATTAGTTCAGATGGTGGTTACTTTAAACAGCAACGTACTACTGTAAGAGGTAATATGGGACTTGAGTGGGATGTACCTTTTTTGCAGGGTTTGAAGCTAAAGGCATTAGGAAGTTATGCTATAGCTAATGACCGTGATAAAGCATGGCAAAAAACGCCATATATGTATGATTTGGAAGGTAATCCTAATGAACCTAGTAAGCCGAATTTATCAAAAAATACATATTATCATCGTAATTTTACTACTCAATTTTTTGCAGATTATAATCGTACCTTTAATAATTTGCATAGTATTGGTGCCATGTTTGGTTTAGAAGCGAGTGGTAGTGATTATGATAATAGTTCACTCTCTCGGCAAGAATATTTATTGGATATTGATCAAATTGCTACAGGTCCTGTAAATACAGCAAAGAATAGCTCTAGTGAAGGAGTTAGTTATCGTCGAGCATCATTGATAAGCCGACTGAAATATGATTATGCAGCAAAATATATTGCTGAAGCTAGTATGCGTTATGATGGTAGTGATTATTTCCCTAGAGATAACCGTTGGGGATTATTCTTCTCAGGTTCTTTAGCTTGGGTTATCTCTGAGGAAGAATTTTGGGAACCATTAAAGGAAAAACATATTTTTGATATGTTTAAAATTCGTGGCTCTTATGGTGAAATAGGTTTGGATGGTAGCACGGATGGTCGTTTAGGAAGATATGAGTATGTACCATCATATAATTATAATGATAGAGGTGGTTATATAGGCCAGCAATTTTATCCTGGATTCTCTGAAGGGGCTTTAGTTTCATCTGATATTACTTGGTATACAAGTAAAAATATGAATGTCGGTTTTGATTTTGCGTCATTGAATAATCGTTTGTCTGGTACTATTGAATATTTCCGAATGTCAACCACCGGATATTTGGCTTCTCCATCAAATGTTGGTTATACGGCTCCTTTGGGTGTAAGTTTGCCAAAAATAATATCAGATGGTGAAAGTATTCGTCAAGGTGCTGAATTTTTATTGTCATGGCAGGATAATATTGGTGAATTAAAATATAACATTTCGGGAAATTTAACTTTTTATCAAGATCGATGGAATATAAATCCAGATGAATCAGAAGTAAATTTAAAGAATCCATATAAACGTAGTACTCAAGTAGGCAGTTATTGGGGATTGGGTTATAACTGTTTAGGATATTACAAAAATTATGAGGACATAATGAACTCTCCTAAACGTCCAGAATCAGTGAATCTTGGAGCTGGTGATTTAAAGTATGAAGATTTTAATGGAGATGGTATTATTAATGATAATGATCAGCATAGAATTGGTCATGCTTCTTCACCGCGTATGAATTATGGCTTAAGTTTAGGTCTTGAGTATAAAGGGTGGTTCATGAATATGTTGTGGCAAGGAGCTGGTGCTTATGATATTGAATACGCTTATCGTACGCAGGAAAAAATGCTAGTTTATTTTGATTTTCAGAAAGATGCATGGAGTTTAGATAACCAAGATGCGCTTTTCCCAAGATTGAGAAGTGCATCAGGAGTAAATGGCTATAATAATAATATGGCCTCAACTTTCTGGTTAGTGAATGGAAAATATATTCGTTTGAAAAATTTGTCAATAGGTTATGATTTTAAAAATAATGTATTGAAAAATGTAGGATGGTTAACTAAGTGTTCACTTTCTTTAACCGGATATAATCTGTTGACCTTTAGTCCTGCTAAGAGTTATGGTTTGGATCCAGAAATAGGTGATGGACGAATGTTTAATTATCCAATATCACAGACATATTCTATTAGTTTAAATCTAGGATTTTAGTTAAATGATAATATTATGAAAATATCAAAATATATTCTTTCGTTATGTTTTTTGAGTACTTTAGGCTTACAAGGATGTCAAGATTTTTTGGATACTAAGCCTAGTGCTACGTATGGTGAGGATGTTGTATGGAGTAATAAAAATAGTATAGAAGCATACATTATTCAGTGTATGAGTAATATGATATCTTTATATCAAGACTTTGAAACAATGGATAAATGCTTTACTACGAATGCAGTTCCTACTCGCGAAACTTGTCCTCAGGAAGCTTTAGGATTGAGGACTCGTGAATGGGATTGGGGATTTGGCTATTTTGATAAAATTCGTGCTTGCAATTTGTTGATTGAAAAGGCTCAGGATGCTACTGGTATTACAGATGAGTATCGTAAGCAGGCAATTGCTGAAGGAAAGATGATGCGCGCTATGATATATTTTTATCAGGCAAGGCATTGTGGACGTTTTATTTGGGTGGATCGTGTATTGACAGAAAATGATGAATTTAATCTTCCTTTGACTAAGGATATGAAAGAAAGTTATACTTATGTCATGCAAGATATTAATGATGCAATTGCTGGTTTGCCCGAAACTGCTGAAGCAGGTCGTTTTACCAAAAATGCAGCCCGTGTTTTAAAGTCTGAAGTATGTTTGACTGCTGCGGCATATTTAGGAGCCAATGGTTTGGGTGAACTAAATTTGTATGAGGAAGCAGTAAAAGCTGTAGATGGAATACAGGGTGTATCTTTGGATGCTAATTATGGTGGAATTTTTAATGAAGAAGGAGCTTATTCTTCACCAGAAATTATTTTGGGACATTATTATAGTAAGGATAATACAGTATGTAGTGATGTTCAAATGATTCGAATGCAACCAAATGTGATGAATTCTGCTTTAACAAAGACTGGCTATGGCCCACAATGGAAAGTTGATGGTATTTTTGAAGGCTGGATATTCTTTTCTCCAAGTCAGAATTTAGTTGACAATTATTTGGTAATTGATCAAGTCGATGGAAAGGCTAAAAAATGGAATGAAACGTCTCAATTTATAAATGGAACAAGAGAACTATCATTGACTGAAGCAAAAGCTTTAATTCCACCAAGAGATGAAAAAGAATTAGTTGAAGGTACGTCTTTAGCTTATACATCAATTAATGAAAAAACAATTTCTGAATTAATGTATCAAAATAGGGATAAACGTTTTGATGCAAGTATTTTATATGATGGAAGTGTATATTTTAATGAAACGCTATTTATGCGTCAATTAGGAAATATGAATCGTGGAGCGACAGGGAATTATGGTGGTGACCATATTCCTTTGACAAGTTATGCGTGGCGTAAGTCTATGTATAATGTGAATCCACGTATTTATTGGAATATTTATACAGATTATCACTATGTAATTTTTAGGTATGGTCGTGCTGTGTTAAATAAAGCAGAAGCTTTATTGTGCTTAGCAAAAGATGATCCTTCTAAATTAGCAGAAGCTGTTGCTGCTCTAAATCAAACGCGTACGATACATGGTGGCTTGCCGGCATCAGAGGCAAACACATTAGAAGATGCATGGAGAGATTATAAGCGTGAACGTCGTGTTGAGTTTGTTATGGAAGATGATTTTTATTGGAGCTTGTTACGTTGGGGAAAATATGGTTATGAAGCTAATGACGGCCATCAACCTGGAGGTATGATTAATGAATTGAATTGCCCTGCAACTTTCCCTGAAATTTCATCAGATGGAAAGGCTGTTTATATTGGTAATGTACAGTTCTTAAATGACAAGCGTGAATTTAAGCCAGAACGTGGATATTTATTCCCAATACCTCAGTCTGTAATCAATGCAAATGCAGCAATAGATGATGCTGACCAGAATCCTGGATGGTAATTTATTAATATAAAAAATGTATATTATGAAACTATTGAATATTAAATGGGTTTTAATTTTATTGTGTATTCCTTTTATGACTGCTTGCTGGGAAGATCTTCCAGCTTATGAGGATGCAGAAATTACAAAGGTTGGATTTTATTATCGTTTTGCAGGGCCAGAAACAGACCCAGTTACGGATGAACCTATTATAGTTGAGAAAGAACTTTCTTGTAGTTATAATATAAATAGTGAAGCAGCTACAGTTGATGTAGATGTAACAGTCCCTGAGGCAAACGGTAGTTTCACGGAAACAGAAAGAAATAATGTTTCAATAACAAAATTATGGGGATATGTGAATGTATCAACTGCAGCGAAAGTTGAGCCTGTAGATGGCTCTCCAAAGTTAGGAACTCCTGGCGATTGGAGTTCTCCGAGAAAATACAAAGTAATAGCAGCAAATGGTAATACTAAAGTGTGGACTATTACAGTGAAAAGCTTGAATAAATAATGAAAATAAATATCAGGGAAATTACTTCCCTGATATTTATGGATAATATTATATTAAGTAAAGTTGATATTTTAACTATATCTGTTAGAATATAGATGGGTTGATTATTTGTGATAATAATTATAAATTAGAGGGATTTTGTGAATATTATAAGTCGCATGAATAATAAAGTGAAATATTAAACTTTAGTTTGATTAATATTTGTTACTATGAAAAGAATAAGTCTATTTTTATTAATGACATTTATGTTCTTATGGAAGCCTGTTAGAGCTTTTAACCATGATTATTCCCAAATATGGGTGACAAAAATGTTTTTATCTGTTCCTGATAAGTCTGGTAGTTCACAGGTTATGATGACTTTTGAACAGGCTTTAGAAGCTATTCGTGTGACAGATAATTTATCTTTGGGTATTCCTAAAATTGTTTATCTGGTTGGTTGGCAGTATAATGGGCATGATGACAAGTATCCTGCTTTTTTTGATGCCAATCCTTTGTTAAAGCGTTCATGTGATAAAACAGCGCTTGAAAGCCTTCGCTGGTTAATGCGGGAGGCCCGTAAATATCATACAACAGTGAGTCTGCATATCAACATGACGGATGCTTATGATGATAGCCCGTTATGGAATGAATATGTAGAAAAGGATTTAATTTCGAAGAATGCGGATGGATCTTTGAAAGTGATAGGTGAATATAATAACAAGAAAGCTTATCAGATAAATTATCAGCGTGAATGGGAAGCGGGTTATACACAGATGCGTATTGACAAATTGCTTTCATTGATACCAGAATTGAGGGAAGCTGGTACTATACATAGTGATGCTTGGATTGCTCGTGCCAGTGAAGGACATAATGAAACTGTCATTCGTGAAGCTCAATACCAGCAAAAGGCTGCTTTGTACTGGAAATCGAAAGGTCTTGACATTACCAGTGAATGGGTTATGGATTATATGATAGGATACGTACCGTATGCGTGGCATTTTAATGGCTTTAAGCAAGCAGATTATTTGAAATATCCGGCTGATATATATACGGGTTCAGGTATAAATCCAGATATAAAAAGTGACCATGCATTGGGATTTTTGTTTGGAACGTCCTGTTATGGTGAACCTTTGTGGAAAAAGGGTAGTGATCCTAAATTATGGGCTGCTGAATTGATGAAGGACTTTATGTTGAAAGTGCCTCAATATTTTTTCTTGAATCGTCTGAAACGAGATTCTATATCTGGAATCGGCAAAAATCGTATTGCATGGTATTCTGATGGAGTTTCTGTTTCTTTGAAAGACAGTACAATAATCCAATATGAGCGTGTTTTACGTAAAAAAAATACATTATGCATGCCGGCAGTCTGGAGAAATGACAGAGGAGTGATTGTTTTTTCGGATGAAAAATCGGACGTGTCAGTTGATGTTCCTTATAATTGGGGGAATGCAGAAAAAGCCCAAATGTTTTTGGTAACAATTGATGGATTGGTATATCAGAAGGATGTGGTATTGAAAAATGGAAAGCTTAAAATGAGGTTGGAAGAGAATATTCCCTATTACTTAATCCCTTTTTGCGAAAAATAGTAGTTTAAATACTTGTTAATAAATTAATACATATGAAATTAATATCATTATTTTTTTCAGTTTTTATTTTGCTTGGCTGTACAGCACAGCAAAACCCTATAACATCCAATGGTCTTGAATTGGAAATATTAGCTAATACAGGTAGTGGTGATTATCAACCAGTGGATGCTAAATGTCTGGATGTGTCATATAAAGTAACTTCAGGTGATGGTTCAGCTCGAACTCCTTATGTCTTATCGGTAGAAATAAATAATATATCTGATAAAGAATGGAAAGGTATATTGAATTTTAAATTGAGTGTGCCTGATACTACGGCCCGATTTTATATGCCGGGATTCATGTATGGAAGAAATAGAGGAGACTTTTCAGGTCCCGTAAGACATCCGTATCCTAGGTTGAAAGCAGGAAATGTGGAGCTTCCTTTCTCTAATTATTGGTTAGTTCGCTCTGACAGAGTAACTAATCCCATATCAATGATGTTTGTTAATAACAGGATTGTAGGACTTTCTGCAACTCCTTATTTTGTAGATAAGGACAATGAACTGAAGGATGCTGAGCTGGTTCCGAATGAAAAAGTTGCCCAATATAATGGTTTCGGATGCCAGTTAGATAACCATAAGTCTTCTGTTATATTTACGGTAGGATATGAAAATGCCCCTATTCTTTATATAGAAGCTTATCGTCAAGAACAAGAAGTGAAAACAGAACAAAATTGGTTGACATTATCTTCTGGTGAGAAATTGCATTTTAATATGCATATGTATATGTATCAAGCGTCTTCTCCTGAAGGAATTAATGATGTTTTAAAAGCTTTATATACAACTTATCATCGCTCTCCAAGAATTGCTGCTACTTATCTTGAGACAGTACAAGATATTTCGGATGCAATCTATCGGGATGCATGGATTCCTTCCATAAAGAATTATGGAACTCAGGTTTATTTGAAAAATGGTTCTATAGAGTATAATCCATTGGCTTCAATAGGTTGGACTGGAGGGGTGGAAATAGCAACTCCTCAGCTTATGGCTGCATTGCGCTTGAACGATGAAGGAAAACGTAAACAGGCCATAGAGTGTATTGATAATATTGTTAAAAATTCTTTGAATAAAAATTCTGGATTACCTTATGATGCATATAGTGATGGTAAGTGGACGGTGAATGGTTGGTGGTCAAGTCAATTGGCGAATAGAGGACACTCATCGTATTTAACAGGTCATTGTGCTTATTATATTTTGAAAGCTTATGACTATGAAAAGCGATTTAAAAATATTGAGCATAAGGAATGGTTGGATTTTGTGAAGTCTATTTTGGCCGTTTTTAGTAAATCTACTGATGCAGAAGGTGAATTCCCTTATATTTTTTCAGAAAAAGATGGAAGTGGAATTGAATATGATAGTTTTGCAGGGGCTTGGTGCTTGGCATCTTTAACTTATTATATGCAATTAACTGGTGATTCTTCTTATTTATCAATATGTCAAAAAAGCGAACAGCATTATTACGATAAATTCTTGTCGAAAATGGAGTGTTATGGAACTCCACACGATACTTGGAAAGCTGTAGACTCTGAAGGTATTTTAGCTTATATTAAAGCTGTAAAGTTTTTACATTTAATTACGGGGGATAAGTTATATCTTACGAGACTGGGAAAAGGATTGGATTATGAATTTACTTTTAAGTTTCCTTATAATGTTGTGCAGAATGAACAACCCTTGAAAAAAGTGGGTTGGTCGAGTTGTGGAGGTTCAATAACTTCAACATGTAATCAGCATATTCATCCGATGTCCAGCAATGTACTTGATGAATTATTGTATTATTGTCAAAATACGAAGGACGCTTATTATGAATCACGTTTAAAGGATGTAATGCTTTGGAGTTTGCAATGCCATAATCGCTATGATGGTGAATATGATTATGGAAAAAAAGGCTGGATGTCTGAAAGATTTTGCTATTCTGAAGGTGTATTATCTGAACGTTATCCAAATGGTGATAAAGCTAGTACGTGGTTTTGTTTTTTACCCTGGGGAGCATCGAATATAATAGAAGGTCTTTGTGGTAATTTGTGGAATTTATATTCTGGTAAATAAATAGTTGTTTTATTAAGTTTGCTTGGCACATAGGTAAGAGCTGTAGAATTTGTTATAATAATTCTAAAGTTCATTGCCTTTTGTTCCAAGCTGTTTTTAACCTTTTATCATTTATTATAAAGTGTAAAATTACTATGAAATCATTTTTTTTCAATTTATTGTGTATTGCTGGAGTATTAACCTCTTGTATTGAATCTCCAGTGGAAAGAATTGAAATAGAAGTGGATAATAAATATTTAAATCCTATTCAGAAACCTAATATAGTTAGTAATGTAAAAGTTTATTCTTATACAGCTGATGGAGTAAAACAACAGCTTTCTTTGGATGATGTAGCTTTATCAATAAATACGGTTAATGCCAGTGGAAATGTTGAAGTTGCATCTTTGTCAAATGGTGTTGTAAAACCTTTGGCTGGGGGAATAGCAGAGATATCTGCCGTATATATTGAAGATAATCAAACCTTTATGGATAAAGAAAAGGTGATAGTTACTCCATATTATAGGGATTATCATCAGACGTTGGTTATGAAGTTGTTTATGGCTTATGATGGAAAGCCGATGGAGAAAAATAAGTCGGATGCTTGTTTTCAACAAACGGACCCTTCTAGGATATGTACTTTTGCAGAGGCGTTGGATGTAGTAAAGAAGGTTGATAATATAACAAGAGGAATACCTAAAATTATTTACCTAATAGGATGGCAGCAAGGAGGTCATGATCATTTATATCCTGATTGGAGCATTGTTAATCCAAAGTTAAAAAGAGAACAAGATGCATCTGCTTTAGAAAGTTTGCGATGGCTTATTAGGGAGGCTAAGAAATATAATACAACAATAAGTCTTCATATTAATATGGTAGATGCTTTTAAGGAGAGTCCATTGTGGAAAGAATATGTAGCTAAAGGTATTATAGCACGTGATGAAAAAGGAGATTTGCTTCCTTCATGGGAGAATGTAGAAAATCATGAAGCATATCATATAAGCTATACTAAAGAATGGGAATATGGACTGAGCCAAAAAAGGATAGATAAGTTAATAGAAATGGTTCCAGAATTAAAAGAAGGGCATACGATTCATGTTGATGCATTTATAGCTTTGTGGGAAGGAAATAACTTACACCCATATTTAGCCAAAAAAGAAGGTATTGATGCTAATAAAGAAGTTGAAACACAACGTAAAATCTTTAATTATTGGCGAGAAAAAGGCTTTGATGTAACTGGAGAAGGTTTATTTTGGGCTCATCCGGCAGGTGAGGGTTTTGTAGGACTCCAACCAATGGCTTGGTGGTATCCAGATGATAAAAACTTTCAAATGGAAGTTCCTGAGTGCTTATCAGCTAGAGGTAGAGTAAGTAGAACAGGTCAGGGTGATTTCCGGTTTGGTTCTAGTATGCAGGGAGAAGACATTTTCTTAAAAGATAAAGAAAATTTGCCAGGTTTTATAGAACAGTTTTGTACAATGACATTACCGTGGTATTATTTGAGCAGACTTGAACGAATTGCATTTGTAAACGAAGAGTTGTTTTATAGTGATGGAGTTGTTGCACGAAAAGAGGATGGAAGACGGATTATACGTAAAGGGGATTTTATTTTAAGAGATAATGATGATTTATTTGTTCCGGCCTTGTGGAATGATAAAGAAATTATAGCATTTTCTAAAGAAGGATATCAGCAAAGATCTTGGAAAATGCCTGAAGATTGGAATAATGTTCAAGCCGTTGATTTATATGAAATATCTCTTACTGGCTGTGAGCTTAAAAAAGCTGGTGTACCAGTAGTCGGAAGTGAACTGGAGTTGTCTTTATCTAAAGGTGAAGCTATTTCTATCGTGCCTGCTGGAGTAAAATTAAATAAATAATCTTATAATTATGAATATCCAAAAAATAAAATCAGCATTGTTATTGATATTGGTATTTGCTGTTTCTCCATTTCGGGCTCAACAGTGGTGGAACTTAAATGCTGATAAAGGCATTGTGTGGCATGTGGATTCTGATAATATTCCTCATAATGACCATATTGAAATGAGTGGATTGAAAGTTTCCACTGTAATTCGGTATGGCGTAAATGAAAAGGGTGAATTTTATTATAACAGGGGCATGGTCTGGCCGATGTTGAGGACTGTTCCTAATGATACTCATGCCAGTTTGATGAGAAGGCTGGGATGGAATCCTTTAGAATGTGTGTTAGTTAATAATAAACAGGTTGATGAGAAAGTTAGAAATATTGTTTTAGATGGAACCATGTCTGTTGAGAGTCAGATTGAAGCTGCTTCTCGTAAGTTAGGTTTGAAACGTATCATGTTTCCGTCAGTATCTTTTCCTGCATTTTGTGAACGTTATGAAATAAAAAATGAATCGGCAGAAAATGTTTCAATAGAAATAAATTCAATGAATCATATTGTTGAAACAGCCAAAGAAAAAGGAGTGTCTGGCAGTTATAGGATTGTACAAAAATTGTCTGGCCCATCTTATAAATTGCTAAAACCTTCTGAATGTCTGCATTTTGATGTATATACTTTTGCTGTGAAGCAAGGAGAACAACTGGATTTAGATTTTGAAGAGGAATATAACAAGCGGAAGCTATTGATAAGTGAGCTTTGGAGTAGTTTGAAGCTTGAAACTCCTGATCCGATTATAAACAAAATGTTTGATTTTGCAAAGATAAGAGCCTCTGAAAGTATTTATGATACTGCATGTGGCTTGTTACATGGGCCTGGCGGAGAGTCATATTATGCAGCTATATGGGCGAATGATCAAGCTGAATATATAGGCCCATTTTTCCCTTTTTTAGGTTATCAGACAGGCAATTTATCCTCTCTTAATGCATACTTGCAGTTTGCACGTTTTATGAATAAGAATTATGATCCTTTACCTAGCTCAATCATAGCTGAAGGAACAGATGTGTGGGCTGGAGCTGGTGATCGTGGTGACGCAGCAATGATTGCTTATGGCGCTTCAAGATATGCTTTAGCTCGTGGAAGCCAGAGAGAAGCTGAACAACTGTGGCCTTTGATAGAATGGTGCTTGGAATATTGCAGGAGAAAAATTAATGATGAAGGAGTTGTTTCTTCAGATTCAGATGAACTGGAAGGACGTTTCCCAGCCGGAAATGCAAATTTATGTACTTCTTCTTTATATTATGATGCATTAAATTCTGCTGTCTTTTTGGGAAAAGAGCTTCATAAGTCTTCTCGCTTATTGGCAGATTATACAAAGCAAGCACGTCAGTTAAAATCTTCCATTGAGCATTATTTTGGAGCGAATGTTGAGGGGTTTGATACATATCGGTATTATAAGGAAAACAAGATACTCCGATCATGGATATGTATTCCTTTAACAGTTGGTATTTTTGACCGAAAGGAAGGTACAATTGATGCATTGTTCTCTTCAAGATTGTGGACTGAAAATGGCTTGTTAACGCAAGCTGGGAGTGAAACATTTTGGGACCGCTCTACATTATATGCCTTAAGAGGTGTTTATGCGTGTGGTGAAGTTGAAAAAGCTACAGAGTATTTGAAATTTTATTCGCAAAAAAGATTATTAGGCAGCCATGTTCCTTACGCTATCGAGGCTTGGCCTGAGGGAAACCAGAGGCATTTGTCTGCTGAAAGTGGGTTGTATTGCCGGATAATAACTGAAGGCTTGTTTGGAATTAGACCTACTGGATTTAAATCGTTTATGCTGACTCCTCGTTTACCTAACGGTTGGAATGAAATGAGTCTGAAAAATATTAGGGCTTTTAATTCTTGTTTTGATTTGAAAGTGGAACGAATATCAAGTAAAGAAATTATGGTTACTATTTCTGCTCAGGGAAAAATCTGTTTGTTTAAAAAAGTACGAGATAATGCTACATTACGCATTGAATTGGATAAGTTATTACGTAAATAATTATGGTTTATGAAAAGTACTTTAACTCTATTTCTTATCTTATTATTTTCGGCTTATGTTAATGCAGAAAATATAGTAAAGGTTGAGCATATTAAAAAAGACTGGAAGTTTTCTTCTATCATGAGGCCTTCCCAGTCTGATGCAGGTGCGAATGCCATTATTAAAGTTGTTGGAAATAAACCAATAGCTTCTTGTGTGTCGTTAAAAGGGTTGACCAATGGGGTGATGCCTAGAGAATGTCGTTTATTGAGAGATTTCTTTTGTTTTACTAATGAAAATTCTTTGGGAGGAAAACTTATTTTTGATTTAAAGCAGAACACTCCGGTTTCAATGATTAATTCTTATTCTGCGCATGGTCCTGTTGGCGGTACAACATGGTGTGAAGAATTTGATGGTTCAAGAGGTCCGCAGGTGTATACTGTTTACGGCAGTAGTATTTCTAACCCCGACTTTGAAAATTTGCAATCTAAGGAATGGGAACATATAGCAGATGTTGATACTCGTCCTGCAGCCGATGCTGACTGGGTGGGACAATATGGTGTAAACATACAAGGTGTGAATGGAGAATTGCTGGGGAATTTCCGCTGGATTGCTTTTGATATAAAGTCAACTTTTAAAAAAGGTGCAGATAATCCGCTTTGGACAGATACCTGGTATTCTGAATTTGATATTCATACACCAGAGACTCAGAAGAAGGGTGGTGACTTTATTTTTTCCGGCAGTCAGCTTGATGAAATGATTGTGGTTTATAAGACTCATTTTGATATAGGATTCACACATCCTGCACCTGAAATAGTCAATACATATAGAACGGAAATGATTGATAAGGCATTGAAGGTTATCGAAGAATCCAATTCATGGCCGGAGGAAAAACGTTTCAGCTGGACTATACCTTCATGGGTTGCCTATCAAATATTATGGGAAGGACAGGACTCTGTCAGATTAGCAAAGATTGTAGATGCTATAAAAACCGGTCGTCTGGTGGTACATGGACTTCCAGTTACAGTTCATACCGAGAGTCTTGATTTGGAAGATGTCGTTTTTTCTTTGGCATTTAATAAAGAGGTCAGCCGGAAAATGGGTATTCCAATGTCACGCTCCGGTAAAATGACTGATGTTCCAAGCCACTCTTGGATTTGGCCGACAGTATTGAAACATGCCGGTATAGATTTTTTACATATTGGAGTAAATCCTGTTAATGAACGTCCTGATGTCCCGTTACTTTATAAATGGGAAGGTCCTGATGGTTCTCAGTTGTTGACCATGCATTCTCAGGGATATGGTTCGGATGTGGAGTTCGGTCATGGAATTTATCCTCCGGTGGACTGGCCGTTCCGTCATTGGCTGGCAATGATCGTATCTACAGATAATTCAGGGCCTCCACAAATGAAAGAAGTAGAAGCATTGTTGAATGAAATTCATACAAACATGCCTAATGTGAAAGTACGCTTTGGAAAAATGGAGGACTTTGCCGATGCTATATTGGATGAGGAACGTGAAGGAAAGCAAATTCCCGTTGTACGTATGGATATGCCGGACTGCTGGATACATGGCGTAGGTACCATGCCTGTTATGGATTCATTGTCTCATTCTACACGTTCACGTCTCGTTACTGCTAAGATGTTGGATTCCAATCTCAGAATGTGGGGGATGAAAAGAGCTGATGTTCGCAAAGATTTATTTAATGCTCAAGAGCGTAGTTTAATGTTTGGAGAGCATACTTGGGGAGGTTCCAGAAATCTGGAAGGGTATGATGCTTACCATAAAGAAGATTTTGAGCAATTTATAAAAACAGATGAACGCTGTAAATGGTTGACATCTACGTGGAAGGATCATGCTGACTATATTTTAAAATCGGATTCTATAACACGTGGACTCATTCAGGAAGAAATGACAGAATTAGCTTTATCTGTATCTGCAAAAGATGGGCAGTTATTGGTTTATAATCCTTTGCCATGGAAAAGAGATTTGCTGGTTGAGATTCCCAATACAGGTGGAAGACGTTTTTGGGCGAAGAATGTACCTGCCAGTGGCTATCGTTGTTATTCTGTTCCGTCAGAGAAAAAAATATCTTCCGAGATATGCGATAAGGCTGTTATTGAAAATAAGTTCTTTAAATTTACTTTGGACCGTACAAAAGGTGGAATTATTTCTGTCATTAACAAGAAAACCAAGAAAGAAATGGTAGACAGGAATGCTCCTTATGCTTTTGGTACTTATATGTACGAACGTTTTGACAGTATTCAAAATCTACAGTATCATTTGGGTTGCAGTCATTTAAATACAGTGTATGGATATAACGGCCGTGGTTGTAGAGGTTGGAACGTGAGAAAGGATTTACCATCTTCTCCTTCATATCAATGTGCTGTTGCAGAATATGATGTGATGGAAGTACGGAAGGTGAGTGAGGGTACTGAAGTTGTTTTGAAATCCTTATCAAAAGGGATAATTCGTTCGGATGTTAAAACTGTGGTTTTTATTCCAGAACATTTTCCTTGGTTTGATATATCTGTCTCTTTAATCGATAAAAAACCGGATTATTGGCCGGAGGCAGGCTCAATTTACTTGCCAGTGAATGCATCTCGTCCTCAATTCCGTTTAGGTCGTTTAGGAAGTATTGTTGACCCTGTTACTGATTTTGCAAAAGGAAGTAATCGCACATACGGTTGTTTGAATAATGGTGCGATGATAGCAGATGCAGATGGAAAGGGGGTCGGACTTTATCCATTGGATAATAGTCTAATGAGTTTCGGTGAAAAAGGTATGTGCAGCATTGATCCGGAATACATTCCGGAATCTTCTCTAGCTAAAGTTTGTATATTTAATACAATATGGACTATTAACTTCCCTTATTGGATACAGGGAAATTTGACCTCACGAGTACGTGTTTGGGGAGTTGATAGCTTAGATGAGGAAAATCTGGTAATTCCGGCTACTGAAGCGAAAACGAATGCAGAAGTTGTCAGAATAGTGAAAGAAAGTAGCTCTGAAAGAAAACTTCCTTCTTCTTTAGAGGGTATAAAATTATCCAGTAAAGGCTTTAGAATAACTTCTTTTGGAGCTAATCCTGATGGCAATGGGGATTTACTCAGGCTGTGGAATACCTTAAGTCTGGATCAGAATGTTACAGTATATCTTCCATCCAAGGCTACTTTTACTGAAGCTGTGCCCGTAAACTTGCGAGGAGAGCAGATTGGTGATCCATATTTAATAATGGGAGGTAAGTGGTCTTTCTGTGCAAAAGGTTATACTCCGTATAGTTTTGTATTACGATAAATTTTGTTTATTATAATCATAGGTACTTATTAAAACGAGTTCCTATGATTATTTTGGGTACGCTCGGCATGAGTATTAGCTAACGGGTGCAAGTCCCCAATGAGCCCTAATAGCGGGAATCATATAGCTAAAAGCAAGGGTGTCCATCGTGAGGTGGAATCTGAAGGAAGCTGGCGGCAAACATCTGGTCTGACGAACAGAAACTTCATATAAGGCATGTGACCGTGGGTAAGGTTGCCCAACAAACCAAAGCCCTATCGCTATTCGGAACGGTTAATGTAGATGAAGCAGACATAAGATGGAAAGTTAATACCCTTATCCGAGGAGGTCTCACGGACGCATGAGGATAGAAAAAAAAAAAAATCGAAATCAGCGGAGTAAAGCTTGCCGTGAGAAGTCAGCAGAAGTCATAGTAGCAAACGAGCCGATAGGTTTGCGAAGGACTGAACCTAATAATTAAACGATAGTAATTGAAACATACCTAATGAAAGAACGAATGCAGAAAACATTATCC
>ENA-UEQH01000434-UEQH01000434.1-human-gut-metagenome-genome-assembly--contig:-NODE-434-length-23801-cov-81.996544_pt1 | contig 23801 bp, 18 predicted proteins | sample MGYA00242945_ERZ507943 | MGnify/ENA primary metagenome ERZ507943 (study PRJEB26167, sample SAMN06115418) | human gut metagenome | host: Homo sapiens | place: China:Hubei | collected 2015-03-06... | reverse complement strand
ATTGTTATAGGGAATAATGTTGGTATTGCTCATAATGTAAAAATATATACTTTGGGACATAACATTGATAGTCCGCTATTTGAAACTAAAGGTTCTCCTGTAGTGATAGAAGATGGAGTTTTTATTTTCTCTAATGCAATGATTATGCCTGGAGTTACATTGCATCGCAATTGTATTGTATTACCGGGTAGTGTTGTAACAAGGGATGTGGTAGAAAATTCTATAGTTGGAGGAAATCCGGCAAAAATGTTGAGATGGCGGACTACAACAGATTTTCCTAGTCAATCCTATAATTATTGGTTTGCTCTTTAGAATATAAGTATACATAAATTATCTTTGAAAGTTTTAGAATGGATAATGTGGTAGTGTTTGATTTAATACTATATTTTACGAATGGTGTTGGTACATAGATAAGTTTAATAGAGTATATATAAATAGCATGCAATGTAAAAAATAAGTTAGAATGATAATTGTTTTTTATATCTTGGCTATATTACTTGATTTAATTTTAAAGAAAGATGAAGATTGTGTAGGATTAAAAGATAAATAATAAATGAAAACTAAAATAAAGATTCACATTTTGAATCTTGATATCCTCTCTCTCACCCAAAAAGAGCTATTAGAGCAAATGGCCGAAGGTGTACTCTATACCCCCAACCTCGACCACCTAATAAAACTCCAGTATGACAGAGAATTTTACGACATCTACCAGCAAGCGGAATGGATAGTATGCGATAGCCAGATCCTTTATCTTGCATCAAAACTGTTAAAGCGATCCTTACCGATGGCTATTCCGGGAAGCAGTTTCTTTACGGCATTCTATAACTATCATGCCAATAATCCTAATTGTAAAATTTTTCTGTTAGGAGCAGCTGAAGGAGTTGCTAAAAAGGCGATGGAGAATATAAACAGGAGAGTAGGGAGGCAAATAGTGGTCGGCGCTCATTCACCCTCTTACGGTTTCGAGAAGAACGAACAGGAGTGTGAAGAATTGATACATATTGTCAATGAAAGTGGAGCTACTGTATTGTTGGTTGGTGCTGGTGCACCCAAGCAAGAAAAGTGGATAGCAAAATACCGTAGCCGTATGTCCGGTGTGAAATTATTTATGGCTCTTGGCGCTACCATAGACTTCGAAGCCGGCAACATAAAGCGTGCTCCCAGAATATTCCAAATCTTGGCGATGGAATGGTTCTATCGCTTCCTGAAAGAACCCAAGCGACTATTCAGGCGCTATTTTATAGATGATATTCAGTTCTTTTATTATTTTGCCAAACAATTATTGGGGCTTTACAAAGATCCTTTTGCATAGTTTCCATAAACTATGTAAGGAAACAATGGGTAGGAGCAGAATGAAAGACACCAGCCAGACCATCCCATTCAATACTAATAACATTATTGCTTGCAAACGTTTCATGGAAGCAAAGATAGATGGAATTCTCATAATAATGTGTAGAAAAATACGATTAATTTTAGTATGCCTTATTGCGATTAGTTCGTTACAGAGTCAGGCACAGGCACTATACGGTACAACGGGACTTCTTCATGCCCCCACTGCCGAGATGCAAAAAGACAAGACATTTATGGCGGGAGGGAATGTGTTACATCTTGTTCCGTTGCAGTATATCAGTAGTAATGAGATAAAATACACATTCAATTATTATTTGAACATAACCATCTTTCCTTGGCTTGAAGTGGGTTGCTATTACAGACATTGTTCCGGAATCCGTTGGCGGGACCTTCCATATTGGGCATTAGTGATGGCGCTAATCTTGGAGTAGCCGCTATCATGCTCTATTTCGGTGGTACGTTGGGGCAGTTCACGGATTGGCCGATCAGCGGATATATGGCGGTAATCCTCGCGGCCTTTGTGGGGGCTTGCGTGATACTGGGACTGATTATCTATTTTTCGGCAAAAGTGAAGAATAATGTCATGCTTCTGATTATCGGAATCATGATTGGCTATCTAGCTTCTTCGGTTATTTCTATCTTGAATTATTATTCATCTACAGACCGGGTACATGCGTTCGTGATGTGGGGGCTTGGTAATTTTTCCGGTGTATCCTTGGAACAATTACCATTCTTTGGAACTTGTGCGTTAATCGGGCTGTTATTAGCGATCTTGCTGATCAAGCCTTTGAATGCCTTATTATTGGGAGAAATGTATGCCGCTAATTTAGGTATCCGGATCAAACGAACACGGATTGCGATTCTTTTGTGTACGGGAGTATTAACGGCTACAACTACTGCTTTTTGCGGCCCCATTTCCTTTGTCGGATTAGCAGTTCCACATATCGCCCGGTTGATGTTAGGCTCTTCCAATCATAAGATGTTGGTGCCAGTTACAATGCTGACAGGTTCCTGCGTTGCTCTTCTATGTAATATGCTGATGGTGGTACCGGGCAGTAATACGATCCTGCCATTGAATGCCGTTACCCCTATGCTTGGGGCGCCTGTTATTATTTACGTAATCGTGAACCGGAAAAATATTCAATATTTTAATTAGTGGCTATGGAACGGATCCCTGTGATAAAGACAAGTGATTTAAGTATTGGGTATATATTGAAAGGCGGACAGAAAAAGCGCGTGCATGATGCGTTGGATCTGAATCTATATCCGGGTGAAGTGACCTGTCTTCTCGGATTAAATGGAGCGGGAAAGTCTACCTTATTGAGGACATTATGTGGTTTTCAACCTCCTCTGGGAGGAGAAATCGAGCTAATGGGGAAGCCGCTGAATTCTTATTCACAAGGTAATTTCTCACGGCTGGTGGGAGTTGTCTTGACAGAGAAGACAAATGCCGGTGGAATAACGGTTTACGAGTTGGTCTCTTTAGGAAGACATCCCTATACCGGCTTTTTCGGACAATTAAGGCAGGAAGATCGCAGGATTATCGAGGAATCGCTTGCTGCCGCCGGTATCGCTCATAAGGCTTATAATTATGTGTCGGAACTTAGTGATGGCGAGCGTCAGAAAGCCATGATCGCCAAAGCGCTGGCACAGCAATGCCCCATCATATTGTTGGATGAGCCGACGGCCTTTTTAGATGTGACAAGTCGGATAGAGACTATGGTCTTGTTACATACTTTAGCGGTAGAGCAACAAAAAGCGATTCTGCTATCGACGCATGATCTTGATTTGGCGATCCAGCTGGGGGATTGCCTGTGGCTGCAAGAGAAAAAACGTCCGATGGCTTGCGGAACGCCGGAAGACCTGATTATGGGAGGAGCGTTTGAGACGTTCTTCAGTAAGGAAGGAATCGTGTTTGATCCGAATACCGGGAAATTGAATACGGCAGCTCCAACAAAGCTTATTTTGCAACGCTTTCGCGCAATCGCTGTCAAGAGGTGTTACTTGGTATGTTGCGTAGTAACGATAAACAATTTAATTTTATAAAAACAATGGATTTAATTAAAATTGCAGAAGAAGCATTTGCTACTGGCAAACAGCATCCTTCTTTTAAAGCTGGTGATACAATTACAGTAGCATACCGTATCGTTGAAGGTAGCAAGGAACGTGTACAGTTGTATCGTGGTGTTGTTATCAAAATCTCTGGACATGGTGACAAAAAACGTTTCACCGTTCGTAAAATGTCTGGTACTGTAGGTGTAGAACGTATTTTCCCTATCGAATCTCCGGCTATCGATAGCATCACAGTTAACAAAGTTGGTAAAGTACGTCGTGCTAAATTGTACTACTTGCGTGCTCTTACTGGTAAAAAAGCTAGAATTCAGGAAAAAAGAGCTAACTAAGACGTATTATTTTTCCTACATAAAAAAGGCTTCTGTTTCTTTGAAATGGAAGCCTTTTTTATGTTTCTGCCGGTTTCATAGAAAGAAAGCTATTGTTTTGACAGAACGGGTTAACCTTATCTTCATTGAAATGCACTTTCCACATTGCTAAGATAAACTCTGATCATTTTTATGCTATAAGTATATCTCAATAATGCTGCAGTAAAATCTCGCTGTTATTTTTAATGGAGCTTCAAGTAAGAGGCGATACTGAAGTATAATTATTTCTTTGTCTGACATTTTTTCAGCGTTCTGAAGTTTTGTCCGATGTGTCCCGAATTACGGGTGTTTTTATTGTAAAAATATGTTTTATAAGTTCTTTAAAAGTTTATAATCATTAAATTATATGCCATAAAATATGTTTTTCAGCATATTTTCAAGAAAAGGTCGTATATTTGCAGTGTAATAAACGAGAGATAAGTAAAAAGAGTTATAAAGTGTATAACAACCGGTTCTCCAAATGGGAGGCCATAAAAACAGATGCAAATTATGAAAACAACGAAGATGAATGAAACAATTGAGATGTTGCAGTACAAGTTGATGCGTTACAAAGCTATGCGTAAAGGCGCTGCTTGCCAGTCACTGCAATACAGAATCCAGAAAATGATGGATTCACGTGCAAATGCCTGATAGGCATATTTGATTGAGAGCAAATAATTTATTCTATAATGTAAAAGCGAAGATGAGATTCTATGTGGAATACATCTTCGCTTTTTTTGATGATGGATGAGGATAAAAAAATAGCCAACTCAACTGAGCTGGCTATTTTTTTATAAGCTTTTATTTATATAAGTGGAAAATACGGTCCATTAAATGCCATTTTTCATCCGATTTTAGATTGGGGTCTTCACCTTGTAGTTTCGCTACACGAGCTTCCCATTCTGCTTGACGGGGTAAGGTTGCAAATTTTTCCATTGCTTTATCCCAGTCAAAATCCAACGGTGTTTCAACAATCATGAATACCTGGGTTCCACATGCATAGATTTCCATTTCCAGAATTCCTACATTATGTATATTCTGTAAGACTTCATCCCAAACACTCGCTTGTGAATGGCATTGTTTATAAGCCTCTATCATTTCTTTATCATCGCATAGATTTAGAACTTGACAGTAGCGTTTAACGGGCTGATGGTACTCTTTTACAGTATACCCTAGTTTCTTATTTTCCATTATATATAAATACTAAATTTTTATTATGCTTCTCTAACTTCCCAACCTAATGCACTGGCACCCAATACGGCTGCATCTGCATCTTTCAGCTGTGACAGTAACAATTTAGTTTTACCAGCATATATTTTCAGGATATTTTCATCGATAGCCTGCTGGATAGGTTTCATGATATAGTCGCCTGATTTAGCCAAACCACCGAAGAGGATGATAGCTTCTGGGCTAGAGAATGCGATGAAATCAGCAATTGCTTCACCCAAAATCTTACCAGTATATTCGAAGATGTCCTGTGCCAGTTTATCACCTTTTACAGCTGCATCGTATACATCTTTAGATACGATTTCTTCAGCAGGGATATTTCTCAACAAACTTGGTTCTGAACGTGCAATCAGGAATTCGCGTGCTGTACGTGCAACTCCAGTTGCAGAACAGTATGTTTCCAGACAGCCTTTACGGCCGCATCCGCACTGACGACCGTCACGACGTACGATTACGTGACCTAATTCGCCTGCAAAACCATCGTGTCCATATACCAACTGACCGTTGATTACGATACCGCTACCTACACCAGTTCCCAAAGTGATCATGATGAAATCTTTCAAACCACGTGCAGCACCATAAGTCATTTCACCGATAGCAGCTGCGTTAGCGTCGTTTGTCAAAGCGGTAGGAATACCTAATTTTTCTTCGAACAAAGCAGCCAATGGAATTACACCTTTCCAAGGAAGGTTTGGTGCAAATTCAATTGTACCATTATAATAGTTTCCGTTAGGTGCACCTACACCCATACCCTTAATTTTATCAACACCACCGATAGCCTGAATCAGAGGAAGTAATTTTTTGCATACTGCATCAACATAATCCTCAATTTTAGCATATTGCTGTGTCTTAACAGAATCTGTAGATAAAACGTTACCACGAGAGTCTACAATACCAAAAACTGTGTTTGTACCACCAATGTCCATACCCACTACGTAGGGCTTTTCCATGCTTGTTGTCATGATATTTTATATTTAGGGTTAGTTATAATGACAGCAAATGTAATGAAACCTTAAAAAGAGAACAAATTTTTTTTCGATTATTTCATGCGGGTTGGCAACTTTTTGTATCTTCATTTCGTCTAATGCATAAATTAAAGATTATTGACGATAATGATTCATTTAAAAGGTATTAATAAGACATATCACAACGGAGCACCGTTGCATGTCTTAAAGGGCATCGATCTGGATATTTCTCAAGGTGAATTTGTTTCTATTATGGGGGCATCGGGTTCGGGTAAATCTACATTGCTGAATATTTTGGGGATATTGGATAATTATGATTCGGGAGAGTATCTTCTGGATGGGGTGCTGATAAAAGGCTTGAGCGAAACGCGTGCCGCAGAACTGCGCTGCAGGATGATTGGGTTTATTTTTCAGTCGTTCAACCTCATTCCGTTTAAAAATGCCATGGAGAATGTGGCGCTGCCTTTGTTTTATCAGGGGGTAAGCCGGAAAAAAAGAAATCAGCTGGCTCTGGAATATCTGGATAAACTGGGACTGAAGGAGTGGGCACACCATATGCCCAATGAGCTGTCGGGCGGGCAGAAGCAGCGTGTGGCCATAGCACGTGCATTGATTTCGAAACCCAGGATAATTCTGGCCGATGAGCCTACCGGAGCACTGGACAGTAAGACTTCGGTAGAGGTGATGAATATTTTGAAAGATTTGCACCGTCAGGAGGGACTGACCATTGTGGTAGTAACCCATGAAAGTGGGGTGGCCAACCAGACCGACAAGATAATTCATATAAAGGATGGACTGATAGAACGGATTGAGGAGAATTTGAACCACGATGCTTCTCCTTTTGGTGTAAATGGTTTTATGAAATAAGCCGGTGTGAAATAAGCAAGGTTATGAGTGATTTGTTACAGGAAATTCTGGGCACTGTGATGCGTAATAAACTGCGTACGGTGCTTACGGGGCTGTCGGTGGCATGGGGGATTTTTATCCTGATTGTGCTGCTAGGAGCCGGAAACGGACTGATTCATGCATTCGAACTGAACTCGGGCAATGTGGTGATGAACTCGGTAAAGGTTTATCCGGGAACTACAACAAAGCCCTGGCAGGGAATGCAGGAAGGCCGGAATGTAGAGTTGGAACAGGAAGATTGCAGGCTGACTGCTGTCCGTTTCCCGGACAATATTATGGAAGTCGGGGCTACAGTAAGTCAGAATGCAGTGGACATAACGTATGGAAAAGATCATGTTTCCATTACATTAGAGGGGGTTATGCCTTCGCTGGTGCAGATTGAGGGAATCAAGTTGGTGGAAGGACGTTTTATTAATCAGTTGGATATGCGGGAAAACCGTAAAGTGATGGTGTTGCACAAAAAGACGGTAGAGATGCTTTTTCCCCGTGAGTCGGCCTTAGGAAAGATGATCAAGGTCAATGGTCTGGCTTTTAAAGTGGTAGGAATATACGATGACCAGAACTTCTTTTCTCCTTCGGTATATGTACCTTATAATACATTAAGTCTGCTGTATGCAAAGGGAAATCTTGTGGATAATCTGATGTTTACAACCCGAGGTTTGACCGATGAAAAAACGAATGATCGTTTTGAAGACGATTTCCGTACGATGCTGGCCCACCGTCATCAGTTTGACGCTTCGGATAACGGAGCTGTGTGGATATGGAACCGCTTTACGCAGTATCTGCAACAGCAGCAGGCTACTTCCATCCTGCACATCGCTATCTGGGTAATCGGTATCTTTACACTGATCAGTGGTATCGTGGGTGTCAGCAATATTATGCTGATTACCGTGCGCGAGCGGACGCATGAGTTTGGCATCCGCAAGGCGTTGGGGGCAAGTCCGTTTTCCATCTTGCGGCTGATTATAGCCGAGAGTGTGCTGATTACTACATTTTTTGGTTATGTGGGTATGGTAGCCGGTATTCTGGCTACGGAGTATATGGACCGGTTGTTTGGTCAGCAGACAGTGGATGTAGGTGTTTTCTCGGCTACGGTTTTCCATAATCCTACGGTAGATATAAGTGTAGCCATACAGGCTACGTTGACATTAATCATTGCCGGTACATTAGCCGGATTCTTCCCTGCCCGCAAGGCGGTGATGATCCGGCCGATAGAGGCATTAAGAGCGGATTGATATGAGGATAGATTTAGACAGATGGGAAGAAATACTGGTTACCATTACGCGTAACAAAACCCGCAGTCTGCTTACGGCTTTCGGTGTGTTCTGGGGTATTTTCATGCTGATTGTACTGATGGGAGGTTCCGAGGGTATGAAGGATATGCTGTCGGCCAATTTTGAGGGATTTGCTACGAACTCGGGTTTCTTGGGAACCAATGAAACGAGTAAGGTTTATAAGGGTTTCCAGAAAGGACGCTACTGGGAGCTGGTGAATGCGGATGTAGAAAAGGTGCGCCGCAGTGTGCCCGAAATAGATGTGGTATCACCTAATCTGGCCCGATGGGGAGTAGGTGCGGTGTGCGGTGAAAACCGTACGTCGGTTACGCTCAAAGGACTTTATCCGGAGTATGCGCGGATAGAAGAGCAAAGGCTTTCGGAGGGACGTTTTATCAACGACACGGATATACGTGATTATCGTAAGGTATGTGTGATAGGTAAGCGCGTGTACGAGTCGCTTTTTCCGCAGGCCGGAAATGCGTGCGGAGCTTTTATCGCTATCGACAGTATTTACTACCAGGTAGTGGGGGTGAGCATGGCTACCGGCAACATGTCGGTGCAGGGACAGTCGGAAACGAGTATTATCATCCCTTTCAGTACCATGCAGCGCAATTATAACTTCGGACAGCAGGTACAGATGCTGGCTTATACGGCACTGCCGGGATTTTCAGTAAGTGAGATTGAGAAGAAGGTGGAGCAGGTGGTGAAGCGGGCGCATACGGTACATCCGGATGACAAGCAGGCGGTGATAAAGGTAAATGCCGAAGCAATGTTCAGTATGGTGGACAATTTGTTTACGGGTATCAACTGGCTGAGCTGGCTGGTGGGCCTGGGCACGCTGCTGGCCGGTGTGGTAGGGGTGAGCAACATTATGATGGTCACCGTGCGCGAGCGTACAGCTGAGATTGGTATCCGGCGTGCCATCGGGGCCCGTCCGCGCGATATTCTGATACAGATTCTGTCGGAAAGTGTGGTGCTTACGTTGCTGGCTGGTATGGCGGGTGTATGTTTTGGCGTTTTTGTTCTGAATCTGCTTGAAATGGGAACGGCAGCCAGCGGTTCGCCTGCACATTTTCAGATTAGTTTCTGGGGAGCAATAGGGGCTGTATGTATGCTGATGGTGCTGGGGGTGCTGGCCGGACTGGCACCGGCATACAGGGCAATGGCCATTCGGCCTGTCGAGGCGATGCGCGATGAATAAGTATACTCTGTGAAATAAACGAATCAATCAAATTTGTATATAATTAAATAAAACAAGGATATGAAGAAGTATGTAAAAATTGCAGTGCTGGTAGTGATTGCACTGATTTTTGTGGGAACATTTGTCTTCCTTTATCAGAAGTCGCAGCCGGCTGAAGAGCGTTATACGGTTTTGAAGGCGGAGCTTTCCGATCTGAAACGTACAACTATTGCTACAGGAAAAATTGAACCAAGGGATGAAATCTTGATTAAACCACAGATTTCGGGTATTATAGCCGAGGTGTATAAAGAGGCGGGCCAGAAGGTCAATGAGGGTGAAGTGATAGCCAAGGTAAAGGTTATCCCCGAACTGGGTACACTGAATGCGGCCGAAAGCCGGGTACGTCTGGCCGAAATAAATGGCAAACAGGCCGAAGTGGATTATGAACGCATGAAGAAGCTGTACGACAGTAAGCTGGTGAGTAGCGAGGAATATGAGAAGAGTCTGGTGCAGGTAAAGCAGGCGCGTGAGGAGTTGCAGACGGCAAAGGATAATCTGGAGATTGTGAAGGAGGGTATCACGAAACGCAGTGCGGAGTTCAGCAGTACGCTTATCCGCTCTACCATTACGGGGCTCATCCTGGATGTGCCGGTGAAAGTGGGAAACTCTGTCATTATGAGCAATACGTTCAATGACGGTACTACCATTGCTACGGTGGCCAATATGAACGACCTTATCTTCCGTGGGAATGTGGACGAGACGGAGGTCGGGAAAATCAGCGAGGGCACGCCTGTTTCCATTACACTGGGGGCTTTGCAGAATATGAAGTTTGATGCCGTGCTGGAGTATATCGCTCCGAAGGCTACCGAGAAGAATGGAACAAATCAGTTTGAAATAAAGGCGGCTATACAGGTCCCTGACGGGGTTACTGTCCGTTCGGGATACAGTGCCAATGCCGAAATTGTACTCGAAAAAGCAGATGGCGCACTGTCGGTTCCGGAAAGTGCTGTGGAATTTGTCGGGGATTCGACTTACGTTTATCTGCTCACCGATTCGGTTCCGCGCCAGCAGTTTGAGCGGAAAGCGGTGCAGACGGGCATCAGCGATGGTATCCGTATCGAAATAAAGAAGGGATTGAAGCAAGGGGATGTCGTACGTGGTGTAAAGGAGATAGAACATGAATAAATGGATGATAGGGATAGCTGTCTGGGCGATGGCGCTCCCGGTCTGGGCACAGGATGCCTGGGATTTGAGGCGGTGTATAGAATATGCGGTAGCGCATAACCTGACGGTGAAGCAGCAGGAGGAGGCATGCCGGCAGAGTGAGACGGAACTGAGTACGGCGCGCTGGAGCCGTCTGCCCAACCTGAACGGAAGTGCGTCGCACTCGTTCAACTTCGGACGGAGCTTGCAGGCGGACAATACGTACCAGAGTGTGAATACGCAGAACACGGCGTTTAATCTTACTACCAGTGTTCCGCTGTTTACCGGGATGCAGATTCCGAACAATATCGCGCTGGCCCGACTGAATCTGAAGGCGGCCGTGGAGGACTTGAACAAGGCGAAGGAGGATATCAGCATTCAGGTGACTTCGGCTTATCTGCAGGTGCTGTTCAACGAGGAGCTGGCCAAAGTGGCTCGTGAGCAAGTGACGCTGAGTCGTGATTTGCTGCAGCAGAAGGAGGAGTTTTTCCGCAACGGCAAGGCTTCGGAAGCGGAATGGCGCGAGGCAGAAGCACGTTTGGCGCAGGATGAACTTTCGGCTGTGCAGGCGGACAATAACGTGCGACTGGCTTTGCTCGACTTGAGTCAGTTGCTGGAACTGCCTTCGCCGGAAGGATTTGAGATAGTTGCTCCCGATACGGCTGCAGTCAGTGTGACGGGCCGGCTGGTTTCTCCGTCTGAAGTTTTCGGACAGGCGGTACTGTCGCGACCTGAAGTTAAGGCGGCTCAGTATAGGGTAGAGGGGGCGCTCAAGAGCGTGCGTATTGCGCAGAGTGCTTTCTATCCGCAGCTCAGTCTGGGGGCAGGACTCGGTACGAATTATTACAAGTTGTTCGGACGTGACAATATCGCTTTTGGCAGCCAGTTGCGCGATAATTTCAGTCAGTATGTAGGCTTTTCGCTCAGTATTCCTGTATTCAATCGCTTTGCTACGCGTAATCGGGTGCGCTCGGCACGTATCCAGCATACATTGCTCGGCTGGCAGCTGGAGGAGCGGAAGAAAGTGCTCTATAAAGAAGTGCAGCAGGCATATTACAATGCTGTGGGTGCAGAAGCTCGTTTTGCCAGCAGCAGTAAGGCGGATAAGGCAGCCAAGGTTTCTTTCCGCTTGATGGAGGAGAAGTACCGTTACGGGAAAGCCACGGCTACGGATTATAACGAAGCCCGTACTAACTGGATGAAGGCTGTGTCGGAATCTATTCAGGCTCGTTACGATTATCTGTTCCGCATGAAGATTCTGGATTTCTATAGGGGAATTCCTCTGGAACTTTAACAGGTTTGTGGGAAAATCATAAAGAACCGCATCAGGGCTCAGGTTGAAGTGTGAGCTGTGGTGCGGTTCTCTTTGTTTTGGGGAAGGTATCTGCTTTCGGGACAACATTGGCCGTGTCTGCTGAAAGTAGATTCCAGGCTTTCTCCTTTTCGATTTTTTATAGTTGGTTTATCGGTTTATAGTATGTTTTTTTCGTCCGGCAAGAAAAATTTTTATGCGGCAGGGGCGTTAACCTGTCCGCTTGTTTTCCGGCTGTTTTTATAGTTCGCGTACCGCTTGCGTCCTGCGCTGATTTTCCTTTACGGCTTTTCTTCCTCCGCCGACATTGTTCTGCCTGTTGTTTCCGGCCGGTTCACGGCGCTCTTTCTTCGGCTTCCGTTCCGGACGGCTGTCCGGCCGTCTGAAATCCTCCGTAGCGGGCCGTGTATTCACAGGTCTGGACGGCTGTTGGGGCCGTACTGCCGGATGTGTAGGACGGCGGTTGGAGTGGGGCGGATGGTGCAGTGCTGCCGGTTTCCCGCCGATGATGTAATCCTGACGCTTGTGCTCGGGACGACAACTCACAGAACCGGTGTATGGTTTGTGGCGATAATGCTCCTTATAGTGCTTGCGGTAGTAGCTGGCACCTCCGTAATGGCTGCGGCAGTGTGTGCCGTGGTAGGTAAGGTAGTGGGTCGGCCGGCGGAAATGGAAGTGGCTGTGGTCGGTATATACGCGGTATACACGCAGGTGACAGCGGTGGTCGATGATGCACAGCGGACGGAAAAAGTAGTCGATGCGCATCAGTCGGGTGTAGATACTTCCGGCCAGTACCCAGCGCAGGTCATCGTTGCGCATATCCAGATAGCGGTAATAGCGGTCGTAGGCATAGCGGTAGCCGCGTGCCATATCGTCGGCCAGCGGGTCGACCGCCGTGAGAAAGTCAAAGTTGATTTCGAAAACGTCGTTGTACTGCTGCGGACTGAGGCGCAGTTCGTAGGCCATCCTGTCGGTCAGGAAACGGGCGTGCAGGCGGATATCACCTAGACGCGAGGCCAGTGCAGGCAGCGAAAATATCAGAAGTCCTGCCGTAACGAGAAGGATGCGTATCTGTTTCATAAGTGCTGTTTTTTAGAAATGATGTTTTCTTAAGTGCGAAAGTACTTCCGGATTTTTTCTTTTTCAACAGATTCTCTCCAATTCTCTGTAGGGTATTTCCTATTTGTGATAGGGGAACTGGTTGCAGGTATTCTTTTACAATTATCCCCCTGCTTCTGTCTTCTCCGGTTCATGTGCGGAGGATTCAGAAACAGGGGGATATATGTGAATAATGTTACGGTGCGTGTTGCTTTCAGTCGGCCAGACGTATGCCGTCAGGCTCCAGCACGATGAGCCGCCGGCGGTAGAGCTGGCCTACGGCCCGCTTGAAGGTTTTCTTGCTCACCCCGAAGGCGGCGTAGATGGCAGCGGCATCGCTTCCGTCGTGTAGGTCAGTGTGTCCGCCCTGCTGCCTGAGGTGCTCCAGCAGTGTGGGAGCAAACTCTTCGATGCGCTCCATGCCGTCGGGTTGCAGCTCGAGGTCCAGCTTGCCGTCCGTCCGCACGCGGCGCACGTAGGCCTGCAGCTTCATGCCGGGAGCTACGGGGGTGAACAGCTGGTTGCGGTAGAGCATGCCGGCATAGCGGTGGTCCACTATCACGCGGTAGCCCTGCTCGGCGGGCTGCCATACGGTGATGTCTACACGGCTGCCGCGCCTGTAGGGGGGCATCTCGCGGCTCAGGAATTTCTCTACCTTGGCCGAGGCCACGATGCGGTAGCTTTCATCGTCCAGGTAGATGTATACCATGTAGCTGTGGCCCTGCTGCATCTTCTGCCGCTGCTCGCGGAAAGGCACGAAGAGGTCTTTCATCAGTCCCCAGTCCAGGAAAGCGCCGTGCCGGTTGACCCATGCCACACGCAGCCAGGCAAACTGACCCACGGTGGCGTGCGGATGCAGGGTGGTGGCTACCAGACGCTCGTCCATGTCGAGGTAGACGAAGACTTCGAGCTCCTGTCCCACGCGGCAGCCTTGGGGCACGTAGCGGCCGGGCAGCAGGATCTCGCCGTCGTCGCCGCCGTCCAGATACATCCCGAAGTCGACTTCTTTTACCACCTGCAGGCGGTTGTATTGTCCCAGTGCGATGTGACTCATAGGCGCAGCGGGGTTATACGTAAGTTTCCAGGAATTTGCACTGTCCCTGCGGAGTTACTTCCAGCTTGCCGGTAGTGGCCGGGAACAGTACCGATTCGCCGGCACGCAGTGCCACGGTGTGGCCTTCGCCCGTGGTCACGGTGCAGGCGCCCTGCATACAGATGTAGATGACGAATGAGTCGAGCTCTGTGTAATCCATTGTCATCGGCTCGGTCAGGTCGTATACGCTGGTGGTGAAGTAAGGACAGCTCACCAGTTCCACCGGCTGGTTCTGTGCAGGGGTGTAGTGGGTGCGGTAGTCGTCGAGTACGGTGTAGTCGATGGCATCTTTCGACAGTTCGGTGTGCAGTTCACGGGTGTTGCCGTTCTTGTCCTTGCGGTTGAAGTCGTAGATGCGGTAGGTTACGTTCGAGGTCTGCTGTATTTCGGCAATGAACGAGCCGGCACCGATACTGTGGATACGGCCTGCAGGCAGGAAGAATACGTCGCCCGGACGGATGCTGTAGTCGCGCAGGGCATCGCAGATGGTGTTGTCGGCTATCATCCGGGCATACTCGTCGGGGGTGATGCTCTTCGACAGGCCCGAGCGCAGGTGGGCATCGGCAGTAGCGTCTACCACGTACCACATTTCGGTCTTGCCCATGGAGTTGTGGCGCTGCATGGCCAGCTTGTCATCGGGATGCACCTGGATGGAGAGGTCCTGCTGTGCGTCGATGAACTTGATGAGCAGCGGGAACTTGCCCCCGAAGCGTTCGTAGTTGGCCTGTCCTACCAGTGCGCCGCGGTATTCGTCCATCAGCTGGCTCAGGTTCTTGCCGGCATCGGCTCCTTCGGCTACTACAGACTCGTCGCCCGGAACGTCGGAGATTTCCCAGCTTTCGCCTACCTGTGTCTGCTGGCTCTGCAACTGCTTGAACGGAATGATTTTCTCGCCACCCCAGATGGTGGATTTCAGAATGGGTTTGAATTTTAATGGATACATAAGCTTTTCGTTTATAAGATTGTAACTACGGGCAAAAATACGATATTTTTTGGATTCGCGCCGTGCCGCCGGACAAAAAAAAGGCATCTGCAGACGGGGCGTGCAGATGCCGGTGTGTTTTCGGGGGCACGGCGGGGGGATGTGCCCGGTGTGTCGTATCAGAATTTGTATCCGCTCCAACCGAAGAGTTCGCGATCGGCACCGGTGTTGTCGGCACTCACGCTCACCTGGCCTTCGCCATTTACTTCCTTGCCGTCCAGTGCGGTGCTCAGGGTGCTGGTCACGCCGATGGCGGTAGTGGCCTGTGCGTTGCCTTTCTTGTCGGTCAGGTCCACCAGGTCCTGCACCTGTCCGCTTCCGGTCACCAGTGCGTTGGTGATGGTGGCCTTGGCGCCGCGGCGGATTTTGATGGCGTCGTTCATCACGGCTTCGGTGGCAAGGTGCTCGATGGTCATGTTTTCAATCTTGAAGTCTGACTGCGGGGTGTGGTCGGGGCCGTTGCCGTCCAGGTTACCGTCGGCTTCCACGCCGCGCGGGTCTTCTTCGGTGCTGGTGAAATCGCTTTCCCAGCGTCCGTAGCAGTCTTTCAGCGTGCCGCTGTAGCCTTGTGTGAAGTCGAACATGTCGTCGTCGCAGTTCACGGCGAGCAGGCCGGTTACGTTCACGGTTCCGCCGAAGAATTCGATGGCATCATCGGCTCCGTCCTTGATGTAGATGTTCTCGATGACGGTGCCGCTGCCCACGCCGTTCAGCGTAAGTCCGTTGTGTTCCACGTCTGCGCTCGAGCGGGCTCCGGTGTAGAGCAGCTTCACGTAGGTCAGCGTGCCCGAGTTGTCGGCTGCGTCCGTGCCGCCGTATTTCTGGTTGTTGTCGATTTCGGTAGCGCCTTCTGTTCCGGCTGCTGCTCCTGAGATAGGTGCGCGTCCGTTGATGACCAGACCGCCCCAGTATCCCTGTCCGGCATCGTCGGTGTCGGCGGTGAAGACGATGGGCTTGTCGGCTGTACCCTTGGCTTCGATTTTACCGCCGCGGGCTACGAGGATGTATTTGTCGAATCCTTTCTGTGCCTTGATGGTGGTTCCTGCAGGGATTTCCAGCACGGCACCTTCGGGCACTACCAGGCTTCCGGTCAGTGTATATTCGTTTTTGGCATCCAGTGTCAGGGTTCCTTCTACTGTGCCTTTCAGCTCTACTTTCTCACTCTTGTCGGCTTCGGTGTTACCGAAAGTGTAGCCGGTCCAGCCGAAGATGCTACGTTCTGTACCGGTATTGTCGTTGTTGATGTTTACGTTTCCTTCACCGTTCACTTCTTTCTCGCTCAGGGTACTGCTCAGTCCGTTGGTTACACTGATGGTGCTTTCTGCCTGTGCGTTGCCTTTCTTGTCGGTCAGGTCTACCAGATCCTGTACCTGTCCGCTACCCATAACCAGTGCGTTGGTGATGGTGGCCTTGGCACCGCGGCGGATTTTGATGGCGTCGTTCATCACGGCTTCGGTGGCAAGGTTCTCGATGGTCATGTTCTCAATCTTGAAGTCCGACTGTGGAGTGTGGTCGGGGCCGTTGCCGTCCAGGTTGCCGTCGGCTTCCACGCCGCGCGGGTCCTCTTCCGAGCTGGTGAAGTTGCTTTCCCATACGCCGTAGCAGTCTTTCAGCGTGCCGCTGTAGCCTTGGGTGAAGTCGAACATGTCGTCGTCGCAATTCACGGCGAGCAGACCGGTTACGTTCACGGTTCCGCCGAAGAATTCGATGGCATCATCGGCTCCGTCCTTGATGTAGATGTTTTCGATGACGGTACCGCTGCCCACGCCGTTCAGCGTAAGACCGTTGTGTTCCACGTCGGCGCTCGAGCGGGCTCCGGTGTAGAGCAGCTTCACGTAAGTCAGCGTGCCCGAGTTGTCGGCTGCATCCGTACCGCCGTATTTCTGGTTGTTGTCGATTTCGGTTGCGCCTTCCGTACCGGCTGCCGCTCCCGAGATGGGTGCGCGTCCGTTGATGACCAGACCGCCCCAGTATCCCTGTCCGGCATCGTCGGTATCGGCGGTGAAGACAATAGGCTTGTCGGCTGTACCCTTGGCTTCGATTTTACCGCCGCGGGCTACGAGGATGTATTTGTCGAAACCTTTCTGTGCCTTGATGACGGTTCCTGCGGGGATTTCCAGCACGGCACCTTCGGGCACTACGAGGCTTCCGGTCAGTGTATATTCATTTTTGGCATCCAGTGTCATGGTTCCTTCTACTGTACCTTTCAGCTCTACTTTCTCGCCCTGTTCAGAGTCGTCCGGGTTGCTGTTGTCCGGATTTTCGGTCGGGTCGGTCACAGGGTCGTCGTTGCTGCAAGAGGTCATCGGCATAGCACTCATCAGCGCTATAAAAGCCATACAGTTCAAAAAAGTTTTTTTCATCGTTTTACGTTTTAATCGATTGAATGTATTGTGTGAATTGTTGTTTTTCTGTGCGGGTGAGGGGGGCGCTTACAGCGTGTAGCTGATGCCCAGACTCAGGTCGGCACCCTTGCGGTAGCGGCTCAGCACGGTCTCGGCATTGGTGGCGTTGCCCTTGCGGGTAAGGCTGTGGGCGGGGTTCAGCAGGTTGCGTGCCTTCAGTCCGATGTCCCAGCGGGCGGCCAGACGGGCCGACAGTACCAGGTCGAGGGTGGGGATGCCGTTCTCGATGATGTCCTGATAGCCTTCCGTGCCGATGGTGTACACGCGGTCGCTGAAGTAGTTCAGTACCACGGTGGCGGTGATTTCGGCGCGGCGCAGACGGATGTGCTCGCTCACGTCGGCATTCACTATCCACGGGGCGGCGCCTTCCAGCTGCGAGCCTCCGGGGTGGGTGGCGAGCGGAACACGTGCGTGGGTGTAGATGTACGATGCGTTCAGTCCGGCACTGAGCCTGTGGCTGCCGTCGCCTTTGAGCGTCCCTTCAAGCAGGTTCTTGCGCAGCTCCAGCTCGGCTCCGGCTACGGTGGCGTGGTGGGCGATGTTCTCGTACGAGAGGAAGCCGCCTGCACTGGCTATCTCGATGCGCGAAATAGGATTACGTACGTATTTGTAGAAGGCCGTGAGGCTCACCAGCTCGCCGGCCGACGGGTAGAAGTCCCATTTCAGGTCGGCATTGTAGTTGTCCGACGGCTTCAGGTCGGGATTTCCCTGGCTGTTGAAGCTGACGTTGATGTAGCGGTAGGGAGATATCTCCTTGGCCTGCGGAAGCGTGTAGGTCTTGCTGGCCGACAGACGCAGGGCGTGCTTCCCGGCAGGCGTGTATTTCAGGTTGATGCTGGGCAGGAAGTAGTCCTTGTCGATACTTTGCGAGCCTTGCGTGCCGCCGCGGTTCACGTTGTAGGCTACGTCCATGTCCACACGGTCGTATTTCAGTCCGGCATTGGCGGTGAGCTGTTCGGTCAGCGGATAGCTCACTTCGGCAAAGGCGGCGTGTATCTGCTTGTTCACGGTGTAGCTGTCTACGTTCTTGTCCAGTGAGAAGTAGCCGTCTTCCATGTTGGCTGCGTTGAAGTATCCGTCCAGTTGTACGGGGTCGGTGCCCAGGGGCTGCTGGCGCGTCACGGCCATGTCGTATTCGGTCGCCGTGAAGTCATCGTCTACAAAGCGTCCCGTGTATCCCACGCTGAGCTGCGGTGTGCCGCCGTTGCGTTCGTCCAGACGGTAGGTAAGTGCGGCGCGCACGTTGTGGTCGGTCTCGCCAAGCTCCGAGTAGTAGCGCTGCTGCACGCCCGTTCCCTTCATGGGCACGTAGCCTTTTTCGGTTTTCACCAGGTTGTTGATGCGGCGGTCGGGCTCCAGACCCTTGATGTGGTTGCGGCTGGCACCCACTTCGAGGTCCGTGTTGTCGCCCAGCGCCCACCGGGTGGCAAGCTGGTTCACGAACAGCAGGTTGTCGTTGGTCTGCTGGCGGCGCATGAAGCCCTCGTACGTGTCGGACGACTGGTAGTCGGCGTCCATGCCCCAGTAGTCGCTCGATGTCGCGGTCGAGGCGTGAATCATCATGAAGTTATATGCGATGCTGTGTCTGTTGTTGTGCGTGTAGTCTGCGTTCGCCATCACCAGCTGACTGGTTTCGGTGGCCGATTTTTCGCCTTTCAGGTCCTGGCTCAGTTCGCCCGTAGTGGTGGTGTTGCGCACGTCTTCGTCGTAGTATTTGTAGTTGCGGCTGTGGCTTGCCACGGCGTAGAAACGCAGCGGGTTGCCGTTGATGCGGAAAGCCTTTCCGCCCGAAATCTTGTAGCTCTGGTTGATGGGGACGGTGGTCTTCGTGGGGTCCAGACTGTTGCCGAAGCCGTATGACTGGATGTCGGCGGGCTGCTTGTCGCCGGCAAATCCCAGTCCGTTCACGCCGTCGGGCATGTATACGCCGCCGTTGGCTGCGGCACCCGTGTTGACGCCGCCTGATACGCTTACGCCCAGCTCGCCGTCGCCGAAAAGCTCCTTCGACGCGATGTTGATGTTGGCGCCTCCCGCATCGGCTGGCAGACTGGCGCTGAAGGCCTTGTTCACTTCTACCGAGCGGATAATGTCGGTCGAGAACATATCCAGTGCGATGTTCTTGTATTCAGGGTCGTCCGACGGAATCGGGAAACGGTTCAGCGTCGTAATGTTGTAACGGTCGCCCAGTCCGCGTACGAATACGTTCTTCACTCCCTCCTGTTTCGACACACCCGAGATTTTGGTCACGGCACCCTGCGCGTCGCTCACTCCCTTGCGCGAGAGTTCCTTCGCACCCACCGCCTGTACGGCCAGCACCGAGCGCTGCTGTTCCTGCAGGGTGATGTTTTCCGATTCGCGGTTGGCCTTTGCCGTTACTACCACGTCTTCCAGTACGTGCTCCTCGCTCTCCAGCTCCAGGTTGAGCACTACCATGCGCCCGTTTTCGATTTTCACCTTGCGGCGCACCGAAGTCTTGTATCCTACGTATTTAATCTGCAGGTCGTACAGGCCGTCGGGGATTCCCTCCAGCTCGAAGTTGCCGTCGAGGTCTGTCACTGCACCGATGGTGCTGCCCATTACCTGAATGGTGGCCCCGATGAGCGGTTCCTTGGATTTGCTGTCCTTGATGGTTCCTTTTACATTGATGGCAGCTGCCCATGCGCCCGACGCAAACAGGCCGACCAGAAGCGCTGTCGAAATAAATCGTTTAGAGTGACATTTCATCTGTTGCTATACCTTTGTTTTTACAGCTGCAAATTACGGCATGTCTTGTTACGCAGGTTTAGCATACAGGCAACAATCCGTTCACATTTCTGTTTCACTTCTGTTACCGGCTGTTCCGGAAATCTCTATACCCGTTGCACCGGTTCCGGCCGTGTTTTTCCGGCGCGTTTTTTTTTCTAGCCGTATAAAAATTTTTTCTAGCTGTATAAAATAATTTTCTAGCCGAATAAATTTTTTTTCTAGCCGTATAAAAATATTTTGCCGCTGGATAACTTTTTTCTTCTCCTGAACGGCTTTTTCCCCTTGTCGCGCATCTTTCTTTTTCCCCGCCCGAAATCTTTCTTATTAAAAAAAAGTGCCCTCCCGTACTCCGGAAGGAGCAGGAAGGACACTTGCATAGATGAAAAAATAAAAAGTCTGATATATATTACTTACACAGCGGCAATATATTGGTACACGCTGCTGCACACGCCCATGAGCATGATGCTAAGCAGGCATACCAGCAGGCATACCCGTGCAGGCAGCGGACTGCGGAAAGCGGCCACCGGCGCGTCGCTCGGCATGATGTACATGGCCTTTACCACCAGCAGGTAGTAATACAGCGAGATGATGGTGTTGACCAGCGCCAAGAATACCACGGCCCAGTGTCCCGTGTGGAAGGCTGCCGCAAACACGAAGAACTTACTGAAGAATCCTGCAAACGGCGGAATACCTGCCAATGAGAACAGCGCGATGGTCATCACGAAGGCCAGTCGCGGATTGGTGGTATAAAGGGCGTTGCATGTGCTGCGTTCCACCGCTGCGCCCGTCTGCTGCTCCAGCAGACCGATGACACCGAACACGGCCAGGTTGGCCATCAGATACACGGCGATGTAGTACACCAGCGATGTCGTGCCCTGTCCCGTCTCGCCCAGCACGGCCAGCATGATGTAGCCCGCCTGCGAGATACTGCTGTAGGCCATGAAGCGCTTCAGGTCGTGCTGCAGGATGGCAAACAGGTTGGCCACGGTGATGCTCGCCACCAGTACGATGCTCACCAGCAGGTTCCACGACTGCAGCATGGGTGCAAACACGTGGTGCAGGATGCTGATCAGCGCAAACGCCGCCGCTCCCTTCGAGATGACCGACAGATAACCGCTCACGGCAGCCGGCGCACCCTGATACGTATCGGGTGTCCACATGTGGAAAGGCACCAGACTCAGCTTGAAGCCCAGTCCCGCAAAGAACAGCACCAGTGCCATTACCTGCAGCGGTGTGCCCGTGAGGGCCGGAGTCAGCTCGGCGAAGTAGGCCGTTCCGCACGTGCCGTAGATAAACGACAGGCCGTACAGCATCAGCGCCGACGAGAACATTGAGTTCAGGATGAACTTGGCGCCCGCCTCGGCACTGTGGTGGCGGTACTTGTCGAACGCAATGAGGCAGGCCATAGGGATGCTGGCCAGCTCCAGGCCCACGTAGAACAGCAGGAAGCTGCCCGCGCTCACCATGAAATACATACCCAGCAGCGTACTGAGCGTAAGTACGTAGAACTCGCCCGCCTTGTGCCGCGTATCCTCGCGCTCCAGCCACTGCGCCGCCTGCATGAACACCAGCAGCGTACCCAGCGTGAGCAGCGATTTCACCGTGCAGGCCATGGGCGTAGTGTGATACATGCCCCCGAAGGCTGTCGCCTCGAACGGACGCAGATTCAGTGCGATGTGCAGTGCCAGCAGCACGTACACCGTCTTCTGCAGCCTCTTGTGGTTGGGCTCTTTTCCTATCAGGTCGGCCAGCAGGACGATAACCAGCACGGCCACCAGACTGATTTCCGCTTGTAGCGAAAGAAGTATATCCATATTCCAGTACGATTAAACAGTTTACAAAAAGCTAAATTACAGCGCATGGCCCAGCAACTGTGCGATAACCGGCGCCACACTCTCGCTGATAAGGTTGCTCATCCACAGCGGAGCGATACCCAGTCCGGCCACTGCCGCAATCAGGCAGATTACCGCAAAGCGTTCGTCCCACGTAGCATCCGTCAGTTTGAGGTGCGCCTCGTTGGTGCACGTGCCGTACAGGATGCGGCCTACCACACGCAGGATGTACACCGCCGTGATGACGATACTCATCGTAGCGATGAGCGTACAGGTGCGGTGGAACACGTCAGGATGCTCGAACGAACCTACGAAGACCGTCATCTCGGCCACGAAGCCGCTCAGCCCCGGAAGCCCCAGATTGGCCAGACCGGCGATAACGTAGCCCACCGACAGGAACGGCATGATGCGCATCAGTCCCCTGAGCTGGCGGATGTCACGCGTATGCGTCCGTCCGTAAATCATACCGATGAGGGCAAAGAACAGCGCCGTCATCAGTCCGTGGCTCAGCATCTGCAGGATGGCACCCGTGCAGCTGGTACGCGTCATCATCAGCAGGGCGAAAAGCACCAGACCGCAGTGACTCACCGACGAGTAGGCGTTGATGTATTTCAGGTCGGTCTGTACCACGGCACTGAACGCACCGTATACCACCGAGATGGTTGTCAGCACCAGGAAGAAGTTGCCCCATTCGGCCGCCCCTTCAGGCATCAGATACATGGCCACGCGGAAACAGCCGTAACCGCCCAGCTTCATCAGTACGCCGGCATGCAGCATAGATACAGCCGTAGGCGCCGAAGCATGACCGTCGGGGCTCCATGTGTGGAAGGGGAAGAGTGCACCCAGTACCCCGAATCCCAGGAATACCAGCGGGAAGAACAGGCGCTGCATGTCGTACGGGATGTCCCGTTTCACCAGCTCAAGGATATTCATCGTGTCGCCGCCCGCACCGTAATAGATGCCCAGAATGCCGATCAGCAGGAAAGCCGAAGCCCCCATCAGCATCAGGGTAAGCTTCATGGCCGCATACTCCTTGCGTCCGCTTCCCCACACGCCGATGAGCAGATACATCGGGATGAGCGCCACCTCGTAAAACATAAACATCGTGAAGAGGTCGGTCGAGATAAAGAACCCGAACACCCCCGTGCTGAGCAGCGTGAACCACAGGAAATACTCCTTGGTGAGCGGCTGGAGCCGCCACGAAGCGAACGTGCCCGTAAACACGATAATGGCACTAAGCAGCAGCATGGCCACCGAGATGCCGTCCACCCCCACCGAGTAGCAGATGTGCAGCGGCGCATACCACGTGATGCTGTCCGTAAAAAGCATCTCCTGTGCCGCTCCCGCATTGCGCTGGCCGATGTAGGCCACCGTGAGCCACACAGCCGCCGCCAGCAGCAGCGATGCCCCCGTTACCATTACCCCCCGCACCTGGTTCAGGGTACGTGCCAGCCACAGGCCTGCCAGCATGAGCAGGGGAATCAGTACGAAAAGACTCAGTATATTCATTTTTTGAGTTTTTTAAATCTAAGTTTTTACTATATAAATCAGTTATCATCAGCAAGCCAGCAGCACCAGCGTGAGCACCACGATGCCCCCCAGGAACCACAGCGTGTAACTCTGCACTTTACCGCTCTGCACGGGCTGCAGCTCCTCGGCACAGGCATTGGCGCTCCAGGCCATGAAATTCATAAACTGGTCGATGACGTGGCGGTCCCACCATGCCAGCGGTGCCGATACGCAGCGGAAGATGATGCGGCGCGTCACGAAAAGCCATGCCTCGTCCATGTAGAAGCGGCGGTAGGC
>ENA-UEQH01000430-UEQH01000430.1-human-gut-metagenome-genome-assembly--contig:-NODE-430-length-23963-cov-41.698401_pt1 | contig 23963 bp, 16 predicted proteins | sample MGYA00242945_ERZ507943 | MGnify/ENA primary metagenome ERZ507943 (study PRJEB26167, sample SAMN06115418) | human gut metagenome | host: Homo sapiens | place: China:Hubei | collected 2015-03-06... | reverse complement strand
AAGTTGCAAGAACTTGAAAGCCTTGATTCCAAAGGTAAAATAGAACTTTATTATGCTGATGAAAGTCATGTATGTACAGATGGTTATGTACCCTACGGATGGCAGTTCAAAGATGAGAATGTCTATATTCCATCCGAGAAAGCCGCAAGACTTAACATCTTTGGCATGATTACCCGAAGAAATCTGTATAAAGGCTTTACGACACAGGAATCTATCAATGCAGACAAGCTTGTGGATTATCTTGACAGGTTCTCTTTTGAGGTAAAGAAGAAAACAGTGGTTGTCCTTGACAATGCTTCTGTCCATAGAAATCGGAAGATAAAGGAAATGAGAAAAATATGGGAGAATAGAGGATTATTCCTTTTCTATCTTCCACCATACTCTCCGGAACTTAATCCAGCCGAAACTCTGTGGCGCATATTAAAAGGCAAATGGATAAGACCTGTTGATTACAATACTAAGGACTCGCTTTTCTATTGTACAAACAGAGTTCTTGCATCTGTTGGTACGAACTTATTTGTGAATTACTCATATGTATAAAATTAAATTTGAATAGTTACTTACGTTTATATATACTGTTTTAAAATATCGTCTTTTAATCTGTGCCGGTTTACGTATTAGACGAAGTAAATCTGTCAAAAGTTGCGACATTGCAAAGTTAGAACGAATTCTCCGAACAAATTTAAAATCCATCTCTACAAGCATGTCTATAGCCTTTAGACATTCACATCTGAAAATCAACACTTTACGAAGCACATTTAAACAGCATATATCTACAACTGCATTTTTCAATGCGTCTACGGACAAAAAACAAACCTCCTAGCAGCAACTACTCTGAAGAAAAATTCACAGGAACCATATTACCAGCCATACCAGAATCCCAACCGCAAGAAAAGCCAAGAGAAAAACCAGTTTGGCTCTGAACAGACGTTCCCGATCCAGACTTTCTTTCTCGTTGGTCTTTTTGCGGATTTCTTCGACCGACTCCGGACTGATGTCGGGAAGCGCTCTCCCCTTACCTATCTCCAACAGCCGCTGATGCGTATCCTGCATGCGCGCCCGGTTCTGCTTCCGCAGTTCCCGATTCTCCTTATCGCGCCTCATCATATCGTTGATGCATCCCAGTGTTCCCATCGCAGTATTATATATTGGTTGAACAATCTCTCTAAAGATAAACAATCTGCCTCAAACCATATAGGCTTCACTGCTTTTTTTGTCCGTACAGCCCCGGTTTATCATAAAAATGACGCACGTTGCTCTCCTTTAAGACCAATCTGCCGCACTGCAACGACATAAGTTCATCATTGGAATGAAAAAGCGACAGGTCATCGTTAAAATAATCTCAAGACAGGACCTCATATCAAAAACCACAAAAACAGTGCAACAAAAATATTTATAAATCTTTATTAAAATAACAATTTAAAACTATAATAGTATAATACAACTACAATTTATTACACTTTATCAAAATACAAACACAAAATGTAACAAATTAAAAATCCCGAATATTTTTTATAATCCAAAAAGCCATTTTCTTTTGATATTTGGAAGCTCGTTTTTAATTTTGCATTCAAATAGAAACAATAAACAAATAATTAATATTATATTGAAAGCAAATGAATACAACAGGTTTCTTTTTATCAAAAAGCAAAAACACAGCAAGTAGTTTGCAGCAGGGACTCTACAGCCCTGCAAACGAACACGATGCCTGCGGTGTAGGAATGATAGTAAACCTGCACGGCACAAAATCACACGAACTTATTGATGCAGCCTTACGGGTGCTGGAAAACATGAAGCACCGCGGAGCAGAAGGTGCCGACAGCAAAACGGGCGACGGTGCCGGTATCATGGTACAGATACCGCACGAGTTTATTTTGCTGCAGGGTATCCCTGTTCCGGAAAAGGGGAAATATGGTACCGGACTGATCTTCATGCCGAAAGACAAGGAAGCGCAGCAGGATATTATGCGCATCCTGATAGAGGAGATAGAACGGGAAGGCATGACGCTGATGCATCTCCGCACGGTACCTGTCAATTCGGACGTACTGGGTAAGGATGCCAGAGCTACCGAACCGGACATCAAACAGATTTTCGTTACAGCCGGAGCCGATGAAAGTGCCCTGGAAAGAAAGTTGTATATCATCCGAAAAAAAATTGAGAAAAGAGTACAGCACAAGGATTTCTACATTGTATCGCTTTCAAGCAAGAATATTGTATATAAAGGTATGCTTACATCGACACAGTTGCGTGAGTATTATACCGACTTGACACAACCTTATTTTACCAGTGCGCTGGCACTGGTGCATTCACGCTTCAGCACCAATACATTCCCTACCTGGAGCCTGGCACAGCCTTTCCGCATGCTGGCTCATAACGGGGAAATCAATACCATCCGGGGCAACCGTGCCTGGATGGAGGCCCGCGAAGGTGTACTGTCGTCAGAGACCTTGGGAGATATTGCCCAGATCAGACCTTTGATACAGCCCGACATGAGCGACAGTGCGTCAATGGATAACGTACTGGAGTTCTTTGTAATGTCGGGACTGAGCCTGCCTCATGCACTGGCCATGATGGTGCCCGAATCAACCAACGAAAAGAATCCCATCAGTCCGGCACTGAAGGCTTTCTACGAGTATCACTCTATCCTGATGGAACCTTGGGACGGACCGGCAGCGCTGCTGTTCAGCGACGGACGTTATGCAGGAGGCATGCTGGACCGCAACGGACTGCGTCCGGCACGGTGGCTGATTACCGAAAACGGTACGATGGTAGTAGCCAGCGAAACGGGTACCATCGGTTTCAATCCGGACGAGATTAAGGCGAAAGGCCGACTACAGCCGGGAAAAATCCTGCTGATTGATACGGAAGAGGGAAAGATTTTCTACGACAAAGAGATTAAGGAAGGCCTGGCTTCGGCCCTGCCTTACAGCGAATGGCTGGCTGCCAACCGGATAGAGCTGGACACCCTGCGCAGTGGAAGAAAGGTGAGCAACTCCGTAACCGAACCGGGAAGAAAATTCCGCATCTTCGGATATACGCGTGAAGATATTGAAAAGACACTTACCCCGATGTGTACAACGGGAGCCGAGCCTACCGCCTCTATGGGAAATGATACCCCGCTAGCGGTACTGTCGGAAAAGCCTCAGCTGTTGTTCAACTATTTCCGTCAGCAGTTTGCACAGGTAACCAACCCGGCTATCGACCCTATCCGCGAAGAGCTTGTGATGTCGCTCACAGAATACATCGGTGCGGTAGGAAACAACATATTGAGTCCCAGTGCCGGACACTGCAAAATGGTGCGTCTGCCGCATCCCATACTGACCAACACCCAGCTGGATATTCTGTGCAACATCCGCTATAAGGGATTCAGTACCGTGAAACTGGATATGACTTTCGATGTGCACGAAGGAGCAGATGCGTTGCAGACTGCAATCGACCGTCTGTGCAAACAGGCAGAAGAGGCAGTAGACACGGGTGCCAACTACATTGTCCTTTCCGACAAGGCTACTGATACCGGACATGCTCCGGTGCCCTCGCTGCTGGCAGTAAGCGCAGTTCACCACCATCTGATTTCGGTACAGAAACGCGTACAGACAGCCCTGATTGTAGAAAGTGGGGAAGCACGCGAGGTAATGCATGCCGCATTGCTCCTGGGATATGGAGCGAGTGCCATCTGTCCGTACATGGCTTTTACAGCTATTGACCAGCTGGTCAAGAAAGGTGATGTTCAGCTGGACTATCCTACTGCTGAAAAGAATTACATCAAGGCTTTGTGCAAAGGCTTGTACAAAGTGATGAGTAAAATGGGTATCAGTACCATCCGCTCGTACCGCGGCGCCAAGCTGTTCGAAGCGGTAGGACTGAATACCGAAATGATGAAACGGTACTTCGGCTGCGAAATCTCAACACTGGGCGGTGCAGGACTGCGCGACATAGCAGACGATTACCTGAAACTGCACCGGAGCGGAACCGAATTGCCGGAAGCAGATGCTGATGCCCAGCTCGACCACATCGGTCTCTTCTCTTACCGCAAGGATGGAGAACAGCATGCATGGAATCCCGATACAATCAGTCTGCTGCAACTGGCTACGCGTACCGGAAGTTACAAGAAATTTAAGGAGTTCACACATCAGTCGGATGAGAAAGAGTCGCCTGTATTCATACGCGACTTTTTCAGATTCCGCCGTAACCCGATTGACATTTCGCAGGTAGAACCAGTAGAAAATATTGTCAGACATTTTGTAACGGGTGCCATGTCGTTCGGTGCTATCAGTAAGGAGGCACACGAAGCGATGGCGCTGGCCATGAACGCGCTGGGAGCACGAAGCAATACCGGTGAAGGTGGTGAGGACAGTGCACGCTTCAAAGCAGTTTATCAGGACAAGACCTCCGGCGAAACCATCAGCTTGTGCAGCAAGACCAAACAGATTGCTTCGGGACGATTTGGAGTTACCACAGAGTATCTGGTAAATGCCGAAGAAATACAGATTAAGGTGGCACAGGGAGCCAAGCCGGGCGAAGGTGGCCAGTTGCCGGGTTTCAAGGTAGACGAAATTATCGCCCGCACCCGCCACTCCATCCCGGGAATCTCACTGATTTCGCCTCCACCTCATCACGACATTTACAGCATCGAGGATTTGGCGCAACTGATTTACGACCTGAAGAATGTAAATCCGCATGCTGCCGTGAGCGTGAAACTGGTAGCCGAAAGTGGTGTGGGAACCATTGCCGCCGGTGTAGCCAAGGCAAAAGCCGACCTGATTGTCATCTCGGGAGCCGAAGGGGGTACGGGAGCCTCACCTGCTTCTTCCATGCGTTATGCCGGTATCCCGCCTGAAATAGGATTGAGTGAAACCCAACAGACACTGGTGCTGAACGGTCTGCGCGGACAGGTACGCCTGCAGACAGACGGTCAGCTGAAAACCGGTAAGGACATTGTCTGCATGGCACTGCTGGGTGCCGATGAATATGCATTCGGAACAGCTGCTCTTATTGTACTGGGCTGTGTAATGATGCGCAAGTGCCATACCAACCTTTGTCCGGTAGGTGTCGCTACACAAGACGAAAAGTTGCGGGAGCACTTCAGGGGACATTACAAATACCTGGTAAATTATTTTACCTTCCTGGCTCAGGAAGTACGCGAATATCTGGCCGAAATGGGCTTTACCCGCCTGGAAGATATCGTAGGTCGAACTGATTTGATTGAGATTGTAAATACGAACCGGACAGGCAAGGCCGGAAAGTTGGACTTCGGAAGAATCTTGCACAAGGTAGCAAGCGATGCAGCAATTCATCACACCACCGACAAGCCGCTGGACTTGCTGGGTATAAAGGACAGAGCCATGATAGCTGCAGCCAAAGAGGCGCTGGAAAGCGGCAAGCCTGTTGAACTGGAATATACGATAGCCAATACAGACCGCTCGGCCGGAGCAATGCTTGCAGGAGAGGTGGCCCGACGGTACGGACAGCCAGGATTACCCGACGATACCATCCGCATCAAATTCAAAGGGTCTGCCGGCCAGAGCTTTGGTGCATTCCTGACCAAAGGCATCAGTTTCCGCCTGGAAGGTGAAGCAAACGACTATGTGGGTAAAGGACTGAGCGGCGGACGTATCTCATTGCTCCCGCCGATGGGTTCCAACTTCGATGCATCGCAAAATACGATTGCCGGAAATACGTTGCTGTATGGTGCCACTTCGGGCGAAGTCTACATCAACGGATGTGTGGGTGAGCGCTTTGCCGTAAGAAACTCGGGTGCCATTGCTGTAGTAGAAGGTGTGGGCGACCACTGCTGTGAATACATGACCGGCGGACGGGTTGTGGTTCTGGGCTGTACGGGACGAAACTTTGCTGCCGGTATGAGTGGCGGTATCGCTTATGTCTGGGATCCGGAACATACGTTCGATTATTTCTGCAACATGGAAATGGTGGAACTGAACCTGCTGGAAGATTCGGCTTCACGCAAAGAACTGAAAGAGCTGATTGAACGGCACTGGAAATATACCGGTTCGAAACTAGCCCAGAAGTTGCTGAGCGAATGGACACAACACATCGACGAATTTATACAGATAACACCGATCGAGTATAAACGAGTTTTGGCAGAGGAACAGATGCGCAAACTGCAACAGAAAATAGCCGAGGTACAGCGCGATTACTAATCAGGCTCGCGTGATTCGGATCCGATTGCATCTGTATTTGTTTACATAAATATAAATAGACACGTTATGGGAAACCCTAAAGCATTTCTAAATATACCCCGACAGGAAGCCGGTTACCGACCTGTACACGAACGTATAGCCGACTTCGGAGAAGTGGAACAGACACTTAATTCAAGCGAACGCAAACTACAGGCTTCACGCTGCATGGACTGCGGCGTTCCATTCTGCCATTGGGCATGTCCGTTGGGCAACCGCCCGCCGGAATTCCAGGATGCCCTGAGTAAAGGTAAATGGCAGGAGGCTTACGAGATTCTGGCAAAGACCAACGATTTTCCGGAATTTACCGGACGGGTATGTCCGGCACTATGCGAAAAATCGTGTGTGCTGAAACTGGCTATCGACTCGCCGGTTACAATACGCGAAGACGAAGCGGCTATCATAGAGGCCGCCTTCAGAGAAGGATATATCGCACCCCGACAATACAAGCGGAACGGCAAACAGGTTGCCGTCATCGGTTCGGGCCCTGCAGGACTGGCAGCTGCCAACCAGCTGAACCGGCGGGGATATGCAGTCACCGTATTCGAAAAGAGTGAATATGCCGGCGGCCTGCTGCGCTTCGGAATCCCCAATTTCAAGTTGCACAAACCGGTCATCGACCGCCGCCTGAACATTATGGAGAAAGAGGGTATCTGTTTTAAGACAAACGTCGAAATTAATCTGGAACAGCTGCCGGCAGGCTTCGATGCATATGCCATCTGCACCGGTACACCGGAAGCACGCAACCTGGACATCCCGGGCCGGGAGCTGAAAGGTATCTATTTTGCCATGGAGATGCTGGCGCAACAGAACCGCATTCTGGCCGGACAAACATTTGCCGACGATGAGCTTATCACGGCAAAAGGAAAAAAAGTACTGGTCATAGGAGGCGGTGATACGGGCAGCGACTGTATCGGTACAGCCAGACGACAAGGAGCAACCAGTGTATGCCAGATTGAGATCATGCCGAAACCGCCGGTTGGCCATAACCCGCAAACACCGTGGCCGCAATGGCCCGTCGTGCTGAAGACAAGCTCCAGCCATGAAGAAGGATGTACACGCCGCTGGTGCCTGACCTCGAATCGCTTTATCGGTAACGAAGCGGGATGTGTATGCGGTGTAGAGGTAGAAGAAGTAACATGGATTCCGGGAGAACCGGGCAGCCGTCCCCGCATGCAGCCGACAGGAAAAAAAGAAATCATCGAAGCCGATATGGTACTGCTTGCCATGGGATTCCTGAAGCCTCAGCTTCCTTCGCTTCCGGACAATGCCGTCGTAGCCGGCGATGCCGCCACAGGACCGTCACTGGTAGTGAAATGCATTGCCGCAGGCAGACAGGCAGCCGATACAATCGACCGGATGCTTACAACCAAATAAAATTTAAACGACAAATTCTTAAAGTGTATCTGTATTATGTGTGGAATAGCTTGTATTTTCAACATCCGCCAACAAACACAGGAGTTGAGACAAAAGGCCTTGTCGATGGCCAAAAAGATACGCCACCGCGGTCCCGACTGGAGTGGCATTTATAGTGGTAAAACAGCGATACTGGCACACGAACGTCTGTCGATAGTAGACCCGCAGTCGGGAGGACAGCCGCTTTATTCCCCTGACGGGAAACAGATTCTGGCCGTAAACGGCGAAATCTACAACCACCGTGAAATCCGTGCCCAGTTTGCCGGAAAGTATCCTTTCCAGACAGGCAGTGACTGTGAGGTTATTCTGGCACTCTATCGCGAAAAAGGAATCCGTTTTCTGGAAGACCTGAGCGGTATCTTTGCTTTTGCCCTGTACGATGAGGAACGGGATGAGTTTCTGATTGCCCGCGACCCGATAGGGGTTATACCTTTATATATAGGACACGACAGTGACGGTACGGTTTATTGCGCCAGCGAACTGAAAGCGCTGGAAGGCTTCTGCGAAGAGTATGAAGTTTTCTTGCCCGGCCATTACTACTGGAGCCGTGAAGGAAAAATGACCCGCTGGTATCAGCGCGAATGGGAAAACTACGAAACGGTAAAAGACCGGTTCAGCTCGCTTCCCGAGGAAGAAGCTTACCAGAAGCAGGTAGGAGATGTACGCACGGCATTGGAAGCGGCAGTACGCAGACAGCTGATGAGTGACGTCCCGTACGGTGTACTGCTGTCGGGAGGACTGGACTCTTCGGTCATTTCTGCCATTGCCAAGATGTATGCGGACAAGCGTATCGAAACCAACGGGAAAGCTCCGGCATGGTGGCCGCAGCTGCACTCTTTCGCCGTGGGACTGAAAGGAGCACCCGACCTGGAAAAAGCCCGTCTGGTGGCCGAACACATCGGTACGATTCATCATGAAATCAACTATACCATTCAGGAAGGACTGGATGCCATCCGCGACGTTATCTACTATATTGAAACGTATGATGTAACTACGGTGCGCGCATCTACCCCGATGTACCTGCTGGCACGTGTCATCAAGTCGATGGGTATCAAGATGGTACTGAGCGGAGAAGGTGCCGACGAAGTATTTGGCGGTTACCTGTACTTTCACAAGGCTCCAGACCCGCAGGCTTTCCATGAAGAAACGGTGCGCAAGCTCTCCAAACTGTATCTGTACGACTGCCTGCGTGCCAACAAGAGTCTGGCGGCATGGGGCGTAGAAGGTCGAGTTCCATTTCTGGACAAAGAATTTCTGGATGTGGCCATGTGCCTGAACCCGAAGGTAAAGATGTGTCCGGGAAAGACCATCGAAAAGAAAATCGTGCGCGATGCCTTTGCCGACCTGTTGCCCGAAAGTATTGCATGGAGACAGAAGGAACAGTTCTCCGATGGTGTAGGCTATTCGTGGATTGACACCCTCAAGGCAATGACGGCAGCAGCTGTGACCGACGAACAGATGGCCCATGCTGCGGAACGGTTCCCGATCAACCCGCCTCAGAACAAGGAGGAATATTACTACAGAAGCATTTTCGAGGAACACTTCCCCAGTGCTTCGGCAGCAAAGACCGTCCCCAGTGTCCCCAGCGTAGCCTGCTCTACAGCCGAAGCACTGGCCTGGGATGCCAGCTTTAAGAACCTGAACGACCCAAGCGGACGTGCCGTAGCCGGTGTGCATGAGTCGGCTTATTAAAAAAACACAAAACGCAACAGCTATCCCAAACAAAATCAGCACTTTGTTGTTAAAACGGGAAAAGAAAACAAATACAAATTTCAACCAATATGAACGTAAGATTTACCAAAATGCATGGAGCGGGTAATGACTATATATACATCAATACATTGAAATACCCGATTGCCCATCCAGAAAAACTGGCAGTGGAATGGAGCCGTCCTCATACCGGCATCGGCAGTGACGGACTGGTATTGATAGGCCCTTCGGATACAGCTGATTTCAGCATGCGTATCTTTAATGCAGACGGATCGGAAGCCCGGATGTGCGGCAATGCCAGCCGCTGTATCGGCAAATATTTATACGACGAAGGACTCACGCCCAAAACGGAAGTGGCCCTGGAAACGCTTTCCGGTATCAAGATACTCAAACTGCATGTATCCGACGAGAATAAGGTACAGACCGTCAGCGTAGACATGGGTATCCCGTCGGACATACACCGTGTGGAACTGGGCAAAGCCTATCCTTACGAAGCAGGCATAGCCGTGTCCATGGGAAACCCGCATCTGGTGATTTTCGTGGATGATATCGCAACCGTGAAGCTCTCCGAAGTCGGTCCGGTCCTGGAGAATCATCCGCTCTTTCCCGACCGGGTGAATGTGGAGTTTGCACAGGTTCTTCCCGAAGGCAGCATCCGCATGCGTGTATGGGAAAGAGGTTCGGGCATCACGATGGCCTGCGGAACAGGAGCCTGCGCTACAGCCGTGGCAGCAGCCTTTACAGGAAGAGCGGGCCGGAGCTCATCGGTAATCATGGATGGCGGAACTCTGCAAATAACCTGGAGTGAAACAGACAATCATGTATGCATGACAGGACCGGCTCAAAAAATTTATGATGGTGAAATAACAATCTAACAGATAACACGTATGGCATTAGTAAACGAACATTTTCTCAAACTACCGGGAAGCTACCTGTTCTCGGATATTGCAAAAAAAGTAAATGCTTTTAAAATTACGCATCCAGGAAAAGACTTGATCCGTCTGGGTATCGGCGACGTAACGCGTCCGCTGCCTCCCGCCTGCATCAAAGCGATGCATCAGGCGGTAGAAGAGCTGGCTTCGGCAGAGACTTTCCACGGCTACGGTCCCGAGCAGGGTTACGATTTTCTGGCAGAGGCAATCATCAAGCACGACTATGCTACACGTGGAATCAGTCTTACGCCATCGGAAGTATTCATCAGCGACGGTGCCAAAAGTGATACCGGAAACATCGGCGAACTGCTGCGCTGGGACAACAGCATGGCTATTACCGACCCTGTTTATCCCGTTTATGTAGACAGCAACATCATGAGCGGACGTTCCGGTGTTCTCGACTCGAACGGAAAATGGAGCAATGTAACCTACTTGCCCTGCACGGAAGAAAACAATTTCGTGCCCGAACTGCCGAACCACCGCATAGACCTTATCTATTTGTGCTACCCCAATAATCCGACCGGTACGACACTGACACACGAACAGTTGAAGAAATGGGTAGACTATGCACTGGCAAACGATACCCTGATTATTTTTGATGCGGCATACGAAGCCTATATCCAGGAGGACAATGTCCCCCACTCCATCTACGAGATACGAGGTGCCAAAAAGGTAGCCATTGAAATCAGAAGTTTCTCGAAGACAGCCGGATTTACAGGAGTACGCTGCGGATATACCGTCGTACCGAAAGAAGTAACAGCTGCAAGTCTGGACGGAAAGCGTATCCCGCTGAACCCTTTGTGGAACCGCCGCCAATGCACCAAGTTCAACGGTACCAGCTACATCACCCAGCGCGGAGCTGAGGCTATCTATACGCCAGAAGGACAGCAGCAGGTAAAAGAAACCATCAATTATTATATGGAGAATGCCCGCATCATGCGCGAGAGTCTGCAGAAAGCCGGACTGAAAGTGTACGGTGGTGTAAATGCTCCTTATATCTGGCTGAAAACACCGGACAACATGGGCTCCTGGAAATTCTTTGAAAAACTGCTGTACGAAGTAAACATTGTGAGCACGCCGGGAGTAGGATTCGGCCCCAGCGGCGAAGGCTATCTCCGACTTACCGCTTTCGGCAAACGCGAAGACTGCATAGAAGCCATGCACCGCATCCAGAACTGGATTTAACGATAAGTACATTTTAATATCAAAAGACCATTATTCGTATCATATTGATGCGGATAATGGTCTTTTATTATACATTATTTTAACAAAACAGACAGAAAAAAGATTTTATATTTCGCATATTTGTTTTATTCTATTATCAAAATAGTTATTTATGTTTGTTTTTGAAAGCAATTACAATAAAAAAGATTACATTTTATAACTTCATGCAAAAAAGAAGGAAAGTATGCATGCATTTACTTTTCAGAAAAATCAGAATGATATAATTTTGCAGTACAACAAAACACAAAAACAAACTATAAACCTTTATTTGATTATAAAAAGAAAGTATTAAACAGTTAAATCTTTCATATAGTTATTTTATAGGTATTAAAGAGTAAAAAGTCAGGATAACATTTATGTAACGTACAAAACAGAATACAAATAAAACATTTATGAACTATTTCATTAAATCCAGAATATTATGTCAAAATTAAGATTCAGAGTTGTAGAGAAAGCTTTTCAGAGCAAACCGTTGGAAGTGCATGCTCCATCGGAACGCCCCAGTGAATACTTCGCCAAGTATGTATTCAACCGCGAGAAAATGTTCAAGTACCTGCCTACACCCGTATACAGCAAACTGGTAGATGCCATGGACAACGGGGTTGCCCTGGACCGTGACATTGCCGATAAAGTGGCAGAGGGCATGAAAAGGTGGGCCATGGAACTGGGCGCAACCCATTATACCCACTGGTTCCAGCCGCTTACAGAAGGTACAGCCGAAAAGCACGATGCCTTTGTAGAACACGACGGAAAAGGCGGCATGATGGAAGAATTCTCGGGAAAACTGCTGGTACAGCAGGAACCGGATGCTTCTTCATTCCCTAACGGCGGTATCCGCAATACATTCGAAGCAAGAGGATACAGTGCGTGGGACCCCTCATCTCCGGTATTCGTTGTTGATGACACCTTGTGCATCCCTACCGTATTCATTGCCTATACGGGGGAATCACTTGACTATAAGACTCCGCTACTGAAAGCGTTGCGAAGTGTAGATAAAGCGGCTGTTGACGTTTGCCACTATTTCAATCCGGATGTGAAGAAGGTGGTAGCTTATCTGGGCTGGGAACAGGAATACTTCCTGGTAGACGAAGGACTGTATGCAGCACGCCCGGACCTCTTGCTCACCGGACGTACGCTGATGGGCCACGAGGCTTCTAAGAACCAGCAGCTGGAAGACCACTATTTCGGTGCCATCCCTACCCGTGTAGCTGCTTTCATGAAAGACCTGGAGATTCAGGCACTGGAACTGGGTATCCCGGTCAAGACACGCCACAACGAAGTGGCCCCCAACCAATTTGAGCTGGCTCCTATCTTCGAAGAGTGCAACCTAGCTGTCGACCACAATATGCTCATCATGTCGCTCATGCGTAAGATTGCCCGTACACACGGATTCCGTGTATTGCTGCACGAAAAACCGTTTAAGGGTGTGAACGGATCGGGAAAACACAACAACTGGTCGCTGGGTACTGATACCGGTATTCTGCTGATGGCTCCTGGAAAAACAGCAGAAGAAAACCTGCGTTTCATCACGTTCGTAGTCAACACACTGATGGCTGTCTACCGCCATAACGGCCTGCTGAAAGCATCCATCATGAGCGCTACCAATGCACACCGTCTGGGCGCCAACGAGGCACCTCCTGCCATCATCTCGTCTTTCCTGGGCAGACAATTAAGCAAGGTGCTGGACCACATGGAAGACAGCTCAACAGACGAGCTGATTTCTTTGGGCGGCAAACACGGCATGAAACTCGATATTCCGCAAATTCCGGAACTGCTGATTGACAATACCGACCGTAACCGTACATCGCCTTTTGCCTTCACCGGAAACCGCTTTGAGTTCCGTGCCGTAGGTTCGGAAGCAAACTGTGCCAGTGCCATGATTGCCCTGAATACGGCAGTAGCCGAACAGCTTATTCTGTTTAAGCAGGATGTAGATGCCCTGATTGAAAAAGGGGAACCCAAGATTTCGGCTATCATCCAGGTAATACGGAAATACATCAAACTGTGCAAACCTATCCGCTTCGACGGAAACGGCTACAGCGATGAATGGAAAGAAGAGGCAAAGCGCCGCGGTCTGGACTGTGAAACAAGTTGTCCGGTTATCTTCGACCGCTATCTGACTCCGGAAAGTATCAAGATGTTTGAATCGACCGGTGTGATGACTCAAAAAGAGCTGGAAGCCCGTAACGAGGTAAAATGGGAAACCTACACCAAGAAAATCCAGATAGAGGCCCGCGTACTAGGCGATTTGGTGATGAACCATATCGTGCCCGTAGCAATCGAGTACCAGACCAAGCTTATCGACAATGTCTATAAGATGAAAGGACTTTTCCCTGCCGAAGAAGCAGAAAAGCTTTCATCGGAAAACATGGCCATCATCCGGAAGATTTCGGAACATACCATCTACATCAAGGAACATGTGGATGCCATGATTGAAGCCAGAAAGCAGGCCAACAAGATTGAAAACGAACGTGAGAAAGCAATTGCCTACCACGACAACATCTCGCCTATGCTGGAAGAGATACGTTATCACATCGACAAGCTGGAACTGATTGTGGACGACCAGATGTGGACACTGCCCAAATACAGAGAATTGTTATTTATAAGATAAAGACAAAAGATTCTATTTGTTTATTGAATGTCTGTTTATGCGAGCTCGGATCGTTGTGAAAACAATCCGGGCTCATTTTTTACTTTTTTACCCATATACGGCAAATCGTATTTATTAATTATTAACTTTGCCATAGCTTATGCTATCCGAGTAAAAAAGCTAAAGAATCAAACACTAAACAAATATAAAAATGAAGACACTTTCAAACGATTTCATTACTATCCAGATATCCGACCATGGTGCGGAACTGACCAGTATAGTAGCTAACGACAAAGAGTATTTATGGCAGGCAGACCCGAAATTCTGGGGACGCCACTCTCCGGTGCTTTTTCCACAGGTAGGACGCGTATGGAACAATGTTTACCGCCACGAAGGAAAAGAATACCAGTTGGGACAACACGGATTTGCCCGCGACCGCGATTTCCAGCTGACATACGAAGAAGACAATGCCGTAATCTATGCACTTGAGAGCGATGAAGAAAGCTTGAAAGTATATCCTTTCCCGTTCATTCTGCAAATAGGCTACCGCCTGATTGGAAAGAAGATAGAAGTAATGTGGGAGGTTGAGAATACCGGCGACAAAGATATGTATTTTCAGATAGGTGCACACCCGGCTTTTTACTTCCCCGATTTTAATCCGAATACAAAGGAACGCTGCTTCTTTGCATTCGATACCAAAAACGATTTGGAATATATTTCACCGGCAGAAAAGGGATGTGTATCGCCTACACGCCACACGCTTCACCTGACTGAAGGTGTGATGCCTGTAGACACGCATACATTCGACTGTGACACTTACATCTTCGACAACAGCCAGCTGAAAAAAGTAACCCTGCTGGACAAACAAAAGAAACCGTGTCTGAGTGTAGAATTTACAGCCCCGCTGGTTGCACTATGGGCTCCTACCGTAGCACATCCGGATGTACCTTTTGTTTGCATTGAGCCGTGGTACGGACGCTGTGACCAAGTTGGCTACAAGGGAGAACTGAAAGACCGAGAATGGATGCAGCATCTGGAACCCGGAAAGACTTTCCGCACCAGCTACAACATCATTATCGAATAATATTGCTTATAGATGTCAATCTTAGTGAAACGGTTATTTAAAAGTAATCCTGATTGACGAGCTACTACAAAAAATAGAGTCGTATCAACCTGCATCAGCAAGGATACGACTCTATTTTTTATTCTATCTCAGATTTACTGTATTTTGTTCAGATTTTCCTGAGCTTTATCAGGTTCAACTGTCAAGGCTTTGGTAAACCATTCTTTTGCAGTTTCCGAGTCACCGGACAGCCAAGCCAACACACCCAAATTGTTATAAGCACGGCTATCATCTTTCACACGTTCCATATATTCCGCAGCCTTCTGGAAATTTCCGCTTACAATAGCAGCAGAAGCCGCATTGATATTTGCAACGACATCTGTCGGATAATTATCTGCAGCAATTTCATATGCTTCTTCATACTCTTTAGTACCCGGCTTGTACATATTGGCTACACGATACATTTCCTGTAAACTTAACATTTTGGGATCAGTATAAATCAAACGAGCAGCTTCTGCATTTTCAACTTCGCGTACTTCGTAATCAATAGAGATACCCAAACGACGCAAACGTGGGAAATATTCATTCAACATAATCCGGTAGTTACTTCCCAGTCCTGTTTTCAAACGTTGCTCGCGTACATCCAGATTACTGTACTTTCCTATAATCTCCAAAGCTTTGTCAGCATACGCAGGCTTCTCCTCATTTAGCATCTTAATCAAGCTATCCCAGTCCTCACCAGCCGATTCCACCTTCAGTATTTCTTTAGGGAAATTATAACCACCCTTCAAATAGAGCGCAAAATTATCAGCACGCTTCTGAGCTACTTTTTCATTACCTGCTACAGAGCCATCAGGCGAAGCATAACCGCACACTTTAATATTCTTGAAAGTAACCAAATCTCCATCTGTCAACGGTTCGAGAATACTTTTCAGCTTTTCAATCTCGGCTCCGTTATTTTTATAATCTGTCTTAAAGTCAGTACTGCTTGTCGGATATTCAATATAAAGCATTGTTGCTTCCGAGCGAACTTTCAAAGGTTCTTCTTTTGGAGTAAGATATGAAACCATACTCATACAAGGCTCACATATCTCATTGGGTTGAGGCAACTGAGGCTCTTCGACTGCAATATCGGGTTCGATAACAGTTATATTAAGCAAATCGGTCTCGCAGCACTCTTTTCCCTCTTGCAACAATGACATCGAAGCATGGTTCATCCATTCCTCGTAAGGAATTTGCACTTTATAGTTTACGACATCATTACGATTTTCGTCACGTCCTTCAATGACTACGAATGGCTGTGTGTAACCAAACTTCTTGCCTAACTTCTTCTCATCACCTTTCAGCTTATATTTGCGTTCACCTGTTACAACGACTGGTGGAAGCGAACGATATTCACTCTTGTCGGCACGAAGCACTGGTGTAAAAGTATATGATTGCTGACTGTTAACTTTTACTTCTTCTACGTTCATCGAGAATTCTATTGAAAGCGTATCGTTCTTCAGAGTTAAAGCCGGCTTCGTAAATTTAATACTGCTTGCCATCAATGACAACGGCATAAAAGCAGCAAGTAGCATATATGACTTTTTCATTGTATCCGTTATTTAATAAATTATAAAGAATTTACCTGAACGCATTTGTATACAGGTTTATGTTTTGAACCAAATGTGATATTGAAACCTAAGCTAACATTAGCATTCATATTATTCAAAGGAATGAACTGAGTATTAACTTTTCCAATGGTATAATCACTGCCAATAAAGAAACTAGCACCTCTGCCATGGAAGTTAAGCAACCATCCGAAAGAAGAACCAAACGAAGACAGTGCATAATTCACATTGGCTTCAAACCATTTAAGAGGCGCTACGTTGGCCGAAATACGACCTTCAGACCAGGTATAAGCTCCCTGAATACGAGTTGATGACAAGAAACCAAACTTCAGGCGATCGTAATATGGGAAAATATATTCGGCACCAATATTCAAAGTGGCACCAAGCATTTTGGCCTTTTTTCCATCTACTCCAGTACGATACAAATTAGTAAAGTCTTCAAGATCATCTACCAACTGATCGGCTTGAGTATCAATAGAATTAGGATCATCACTACCTAAATCAGACTTTATGGCAATTTCATGGAAACCATCGAATTCCCATGGCTCATTGCTAGTAGCAGCAGTTATGGTATTCTTCCATGATATAAACCCAAAATCAAGTACTGCAGCCGATAAAGTAATATCATCTCTCAATTTATATGTAGCACCAAAATCAAATGCCATACCAAAACCAGACAATCCAGCCTTATCGGAATTGAAATCTATATTGTCATAATCAATTACATCTTTCTTGGGATTATCAAGTTCTTTTCCGTTTTCCCCATTTGTAGGTACAACTAATCCTGCAGCAGAGGCATCCAGTTTTCCATTACCTTCGACTACCCATTTATCCTCCGACATTACAACCTTCATGTCGTCTATGCGCAGGTGGGCATTACCGGCTCCAAAAAGCAACTTCATCTTTGCACCCACACGTAATTTTTCGGTCAGCTGGCGAGAATGTCCCATAGCTAACTCTATATAATTATTTGTGCGCATACCAATAGTTCCCATATCGTAAACTGTATTTGCACTAGTCTGTCCAGCTTTCATGAATTCGAACAATTCATAGGGCAAAGTCAGATTCGTATTAGAACGAAGATTTAAATCAATAGTATTGAAACCTCCCCATGCTTGGAAACCACCCGAAAGTAATGTCAGATTGACGTTAGCATTTACTTTGTTACGTCCTTTCAAACCATCCAGAAATGATTTAGTATCAACTGACTCATGCATGAAGGTTGTCAACTGATTATTATAAGGATATAAGAAATTTGCTAACCCTACATTGCCCTGAGCGCCTACATTAATGTTACTCAGCACAGGAAAACCAACATAATTACGTTCAGACGCAAAAGCCGGATTCAATTGATGACGGTATGTAAAGCCATCCATAAAATAGGCCGAATTAAGTGACTGTGCAGATGCTGCAGCACAAATAACACTTGCAGCCAATAAACTATATATTTTATTATGTTTCATAAAAATCTGTTTTAAAACTGTTCTGTTCAACTTAACGAATTAATTCAAATCGTATTTCACGCCTCCAGGAATCTTAATGCGTATATTCTGCAATGTAAGCGATTGATTTTCGTTGAGAACTTTACCTGTAACCTCACCCGAAGTCGCATTAACGAGGTATTTCATACCATCCAGTTTACTGATAGCTCCGGTTGTAGAGTGCAGTTCTACAGTAAGCTCTGTAGTTACAGGAGCATTCACATCACCAGTACCAGGAGCTACCTGCTTATTATCTTTAACTACAGCAGTTATATCATCCAATACATTTCCATTCTTATCTAAAGCTTTGAATTCCATATTCATAGCCAAAGGAATAGTGTTTACAGCTTCCATAGTTACAGTGGCTTTCTGAATATCCAATTCATCCAAATCAATATCCCAGTCAGTCATTGTATCATCATACGGAATATTCAATTTGCTACCAAAGGCAAGAGGGGCAGTAATTTCATAATTAGTATTGACTTTCTTTGTTTCACCTAAAGCAATAGTGTAGAAATTGTGAATTGCCTTTGCCTCTACATTCTGCATATGGATTTCATCTGGAATTTGCTCAATCAAATCATTCAGATTTTCTACTGTAATACTCTGATTGTATCCCTCTATATCTCCTTCCTGACGATGAATACAAATAGTGTAATTGGTAGCCTCACCCGGAATAATAATCTGGTCATCACCTGCTTCTTTACTTCCCAATACAACTTTTTTATCGTTTAAGAAAGCACCTTTTCTAAATGGAATCAATTCGGCCGTAAAGTTTACATCTACTTCGGCTTCGTTATTAATAGTCAAAATAATTTTTGGATCTTCAATATCGAGTACGACATCATCTCCATCCAAGAAATCCGGCAAATTTGAAATCTTAATCGGATCTATATTGATGTCGATTTTAGGATCAACAATAGCTTCCGCTTTAACAACCTTACTATCATTGAATGATACAAAGGTAAATAATTCAGCACTCTTTTCTAGCGAACTTCCTACAAACTCATCACTAGAAATTGAAGATACACCCTGAACCTTCACGCAGTCGGCAATAACCAATTTACCTGGTGCATTATCGTTGCTGGTAAAACCGTTTGCAGCATTCAGTTCATGGCTCTTTTCTACGTTAATCGCTGTTACATTAAAATTCACGACTGTTTCTTTTGCGGAAAGTACCTCTGTATCCGAATTAAAAGTGATAATATGGTTATCTTTTACCACAAAATCTGTTTGATTAGCGTCAACAGTTACTGTTACATAATCTGGGAAAATAATAGAGAAGCCTTCCTTTAGGTTAATTTTATTCAAGTCTGTCGATTTCAAAGAAAGAACTAATTCACCCGGCATATTTACATATGCAAGTTTTAAATCACGAATATCTTTAGTCACATCATCATTTCTAACAGAAAAAGTTGCATCATCTTCATCAATGCTAGACGTAGCTTCGAAAGTACCATTAGGCCTTTTAAAACTCAGAGCAGCCTTAGAAGGGGTCGTTTCAATATCATTTAAATCTACCGCTTCAACAGTTACATCTGATTTAGATGGATCCCCAGATTGCTGCAAAGAATAATCTCCGTTTTCAGCAATTTTAATATTGCTGTCATCATCTAATTCAAAAATTTTCTCAAGTGTAATCTTTTCGGTTGAGCTTCCAGGCGTAAAGATATCACCGCCAACAGTAATCGTCAAATCGACATCCTTATTCAAGTCATAAGCGTCATCGACACATGAGGTTATACTCACGCAAAACATGCTTAAAAACAGTAAGCTTTGAAGTGATCTTTTTGTCATTTTTTATACATTTTATATTAGAATAAAAATAAAAGTTTTTAAATATTTCTTGGTAAAGATAAGGAATATTCACTAATCCATTATTATAAGTTATAAGTTTTAGTTTAGTATCTAATAGCAGCCATACCAAAAATCATCTTATATATATAAGGATATTACAAAAATATTATTTCAATACAGGCAAAACGATACGTGTTGCCGCTCCTTTTTGATGATAAATTTTAACATGTTGCTTCATTTCAAAATCATCTTCCGTACAAGTATACGTATCGATAAATTTTTGAGGATTACGGTCAATAATAGGGAACCATGAACTTTGAATCTGAATCATCAACCGATGTCCTGGCATGAACGTATGAGCGACATCATATAAGGTATAGTTTACGGGAGTTATCTTACCCGGCTCAAATGCTTTCGGATACTCAAAACTTTCACGATAGCGTCCACGGAACAATTCACCACGCACCATCATCTGATAACCAGCCATCGGATAGTTACCATTCTTCAAATATTCAATTGCTTCCTTCGGCTGTTTGTAATTATCCGGATACACATCAATCACCTTCACCATAAAGTCGGCATCCGTACTGCTTAACTCTGTCATCAATTCGACCTGAATAGGCCCTGCAAGTGTAAGCGGTTCCTTCAATGGTTCAGTCATAAACGTAATCACATCCGGACGGGCTGTAGCAAAACGCTGGTCATCAATCATGTATTCCTTAGTACGATATGTGGTAGGATTTCCTGTATAAGGAACAGGGTGATCCATATCCGATACATACTCTGTATACGAAGTTGTCTCCTGCGGCTCGACTTCAGAAACAGAGCCATCGGCATGTAAATAGAAAGGTGTTTCCACCATCTTTTCTGATGGCCACAGGTCGTAAGTTTTCCAAGAATTTTCGCCCGAATAGAATACATTAACTTTATGCGAAGGTTTCTCTCCTTTACCTTCCAAATAATAGCGGAAGAATGGATATTCGATTTCGTCCATATAATAGGCAGATGTGCTTTTGCCAAAGTAAACGTTGCCGAATCCCTGGAATCCACGTACGGTCCAAGCACCATGCCACCAAGGGCCGAAAGCCAGATACAGTTCTGTATCGGGCGACTGCTTACGGATGGCCTGATACAGATTCCATGCTCCGTAGCAATCCTCCGAATCGTAAAGGCCTCCTACAACCAGCATCGCAGGTTTCAGATTATAGCAGGAGGTACGTGCATCTCGCTCCTGCCAGAAGCTGTCGAAGTTGGGATGTGTCTTAATCAGATTCCACAAAGTTTCTCCTTCATCATTCACCAAGTCATCTGCATTCTTGAAAGTGCCCAGACGCAAGAAGTCTGAATAAACATCTGTCCTTACAATCTGGTCCATCACTCCTTTTCCCATCCATTTTCCTTCAAGATACGGCAGGAAGTTAGTTGTCTGCAAAAAGGTAAATGCCCCGTTATGATGGCGGTCGTCACCCCTGAACCAGTCGGTTACAGGTCCCTGCGGCGATACAGCCTTCAATGCAGGATGTCCGCACGAAGCTGTCATAGTAGCATAAAAGCCGTCGTAGCTGATACCCCATGTTCCCACAGCACCGTTGTTATGTGTATTTTTAATCAGCCATTCAATGGTATCATACGTATCAGTAGCCTCATCGATATCTTTCTTGGATTTCTTATTCTTGTTAAGCGGACGTACCTGCACAAATGTACCTTCGCTTTTATGTCTTCCGCGCACATCCTGATATACGATGATATACTTGTTATCGATATAGTTTTTAAGCGAACTGCGCAAACCCCGTTTCAGCGTCTGCCCGTAAGGAGCACACGAGTACGGAGAACGGTGCATCAAGATGGGATGACGCGAACTGTTGTCTTTGGGCTCGTATACAGCCGTATAAAGTTTAACTCCGTCGCGCATCGGAATCATAACCTCACGCTTGGTATAGATTTTCTTCAACGCCAGTTCTACACTATCTTCCTGCTGTACGATTTTCTTCGCCAGTGCTTCTGCACACCCGAAAGCCGTGAGCAACATCATTACAAATAAAAGTTTTCCTCTTGTCTTCATAATATTATTTGTGAAATCTTAGTTTTAAACCATATCTCATCGACTTCCCAGGTATAGGAAGAACATACCTATCATAACCAGTATCAAGTCGACCACCTTACTCTTTAGATTCTTCTCCCTGAAAAGCATAGCAGCACACAGGAAAGAAACAATCACACTACCTCTACGCACCATAGACACAATAGAAATCATAGAACCGGGCAAGCTCAGTGCATAGAAATATACGAAATCGGCAGCCGAAAGGAATATGGATATACATATAATACACCAATCCCACCGAAAAGGTGTCGTAGTCTTGCGCTTAGGCCACCACAACAACATCAGCACACTTCCCATAATAAACAGCTGGTAAATATTATACCATGACTGAACAACCATACGGTCGAATCTTGCCATCAGAAACTTATCATACAAGCCACTCACTGCCCCTAGAAAAGCAGCCAGCACAATACAAAATATCCATTTATTATGTCTGAAATCAATTCCTTCCTTTCGTCCGGAGCGACTCAGCATAAAGAAAGACACAATGGCCAGAGTTACACCGACCCACTGATACAAATTAAGGCGTTCGCCAAAAACCAGCATGGCTCCCACAAGCGTCATTACCGGACGCGTTGCATTAATCGGACCTACAATCGTGAGCGGCAGATGTTTCATGCCGAAATACCCCAATACCCACGAAGAGAGCACGATAAACGATTTCACCAGTATAAAACGATGCACTTCCCAACCGGCAGCAGGTACATAGAACATAGACCCTTGCAACCAGTCAGCTTTATAAGCTGAAATTAATATAAATGGCAAAAAAATGAGACTCGAAAACAACGTATTAAGTCCCAAGACAGGAAGAACAGCGTTGTCCTTCAATGATTTTTTTTTGAATACATCATAGAATCCCAACAATGCTGCCGATAAAAAAGCCAATAATAACCACATAAATCTTTAAGATGCTTTATAATTGATAAGCTAGCAAAATTATTATTCAATAAAAATATCATCAGGATAACCCACATCTACCAGGAACAGCGCATGAGCTGGTGCTGATGTACCTGCAGCACAACGGTTTTTTTGATTAATAATGTCCCGAAAACCTTCTACTGTAAGTTTACCTCTTCCTACCTCTATCAATGTACCGACTATTGCCCGCACCATATTTCTAAGGAAACGGTCGGCCTGAATAGTAAACACCCATTCTTGCGGGCCTTCTTGCTCCCAGCAGGCATGCATAATTTTACAATTATTTGTCTTTACATCGGTATGCAATTTACTAAAACTAGTAAAATCTATATAGCTAAACAAAATAGAAGCCGCTTTGTTCATTGCATCGAAGTCTAATTGCTGAAAAATTCTCCAAGCATAATTCCGGTGAAACGGATCTTTGCGCATGGTTATGTGATACTGATACTTTCTGTAAGTCGCATCGAAACGAGCATGAGCATCTGCACGCACCCTTCGAATTTCGTGAACAGCAATATCAGGAGGTAGCATGCGGTTCATTTTGTCGGTCAGCCTTACACAGTCCAGCAAGTCCGGAACTTCAAAATGAGCAACCATCCTGCTGGCATGAACACCTGCATCTGTCCGGCCAGCCCCTACGATCTCAATCGGCTGACGAAAAAAAGTCGTCAATACTTTCTGCAACTCCTCCTGTACACTTATACCGTTAGGCTGTATCTGCCAGCCATGATAATTGGCACCATCATAGGCAAAATAAACGAAATATCTAAACATACGGGATACAGCTTTTTTATCTGGCAGTGATGTGGAAACATCCCTGACGCAGCTCATATTTCACATAACACTTACCGTCTTTCTTCAAATCACGCAAAACTTCGGAAAGTACCAGCTTCAAAGTATCGGCACTTACATCCTGCATCGGACGTC
>ENA-UEQH01000421-UEQH01000421.1-human-gut-metagenome-genome-assembly--contig:-NODE-421-length-24240-cov-12.153127_pt1 | contig 24240 bp, 21 predicted proteins | sample MGYA00242945_ERZ507943 | MGnify/ENA primary metagenome ERZ507943 (study PRJEB26167, sample SAMN06115418) | human gut metagenome | host: Homo sapiens | place: China:Hubei | collected 2015-03-06... | reverse complement strand
GTTGTCCCTTTGGCATACAAAAACACCCCATTTCTTAAACAGTATACCATACTGTCTAACAAATGGGGTGCAGTTCACGCACAGGGTCAGCAGGGCTTTTACTATGTACTATACGATGTAGTTACTGCGCGTTTCGTGCTGTCATTATGCCCAGTTGGCCGTTTTCGGTCTGCTGGGCTTTTCTATTGTCGCCTGAAAATCTACCTGTTTCAAAAAATATTTTTGGAAATTTTCAAAAAAGCGGGTAGAATCGGGTATTTCAGGTGTCATATTAGCGGAAAGGGAAAAATCCACCCGACATCCCCACGGAAAGGGGGTGAGAAGATGGAAGCTATCCCTCGCAACGATGGCGAACAGTACCGATTCGATGCGTTCTGCAAAGCGGTGCTGCGAAATGAGGCCCGGAACTATCACCGAAATAAGAAACGTCTGCTTGACCGTGAAAAGTCATTCAGCGTTCTTTCGTTGGAAGAACTGGGGCAGCTCACGAGTGTAGACCATTATCCAAGTGAAGAATTTGTATTTTCATCCTACGGCTGTGATCTGCACATCGACAATGAACTTGTTGCCAATGCGTTTGCCGCTCTGCCAAAGCAAGAACAAAGCATTTTGATTCTGTTTTGCGTTCTGGAACTGGGCGATGGCGAGATTGGCGACCTCATGGGAATGTCCCGGAGTGCTGTACAGCGCCACCGGACAAAAACGCTGAATGAGCTGCGAAAAGAACTAAAGGCGCACTTGCCGGAGGGAGGTTAGGCGTAAATGAACTCCTATGAACACACGAGCAGAGATTTTTTACCGCTCTCGGTGATTCGCTCTGCCTGCGCTGGGGACACCGATGCAGTTGAACAGGTTTTGCGACATTACAGAGGCTATATCAACAAGCTCTGTACAGGCATTCTCTACGACAAGCACGGCCAGCCCCATGTGTGCATAGACGAGTACATGAAACGCCATCTGGAAATCAAACTTATTTCCTCTATTGTGACCAGAGCCGAAACGGTCTGACCCTTTCCACGTTTCGGGACAGCACCTTGAAAAATATGCCCGCAGGACAATGGCGGTGCATCATAGGGCAAACGGATACGTTGCTGTCTGTATCGAGCCGGACGGCGGGTGCGCCACGATGCTTTTCTCTGAAAAGCGGAGCGATTTCCACCCCGCCGCAATGCAAGCGCGGCTGCTTGCGGGCCATGACATACAGGCAGGCTGATACTCCCTTACCGTCAAAGTCCGAGCGTTCAGAGCGTCGCAGGCAATGAGTAGGGCTGCATGAGGAATGCAGGGGTGAGATTCCCGTGGGCTGCTGCCAGCAGCCATCCGTTGGCTCATTTTTTGATTTTTAAGAAAGGGGATTTTTACGATGCAAGCGAAAAAGACAAACCCTGAAAAAACAAAAAATCCAGAGATGCTTACTCTGGATTCGACTTATCGTATTGGCAATCGCTCCTTTATCGTTGAGCCGGTGTTCAAAGAAGAAAGCTCCCAGACCTTAGGAGAAGTTCTTCTCCGGCTGATGAAATCCGAAAGCGAAAAATTATAATGACCTTTCGGGAGGCAGCGGACAGAGAAAGCGGATTGTGTTATAATATAGGTGTACAAGTAAATTTGCTATTCGACTGTCCCAAGAAAGGAGCGAGTATGAAACAGTCGAGTAACAAGAAATCCCGTGAAGCAACCGCTTTTCTCTATGAGCGTCTTTCCCGTGATGATAATTTGGAGGGCGAGAGTTACAGCATCGTCAACCAAAAGAAACTGCTCACCAAAGTTGCAAAGGAAAAAGGCTATACCAATCTGGTTCACTTTCTGGATGATGGCATTTCCGGCGTGACCATGAACCGTCCCGGTTTCGTTGAAATGATGCAGCAACTTGAACAAGGGAAAGCCGCCGCTGTGTTCGTCAAAGACCTTTCCCGTCTGGGCCGAAACTATATTGAGGTCGGACGGCTGACAGAAGAATTTTTCCCGGACCATGACATCCGACTTGTTGCCGTTTCGGACAACATCGACACGGCCGAGGGAGAAAACGAACTGGCACCCATCCGAAACCTGTTCAATGAGTGGTATGCCCGCGACATCAGCAAGAAACGCCGTATCAGTAATAAAATCAAAGGCAACTCCGGCGAACCGATGGGACTTCCGCCCTATGGGTATATCAAGGACCCGAACAATCCCAAGCATTGGGTCATTGATGAAGAAGCTGCACAAGTTGTCCGGCGCATTTTTGATATGACGTTGGAGGGCTTTGGCACGGAACAGATTGCCACCCAGTTTGAAAAGGAAGGCATCCTGACGCCGCAGGCCTACTGGATTCAGAAAGGCATCGGCCGTCCCGGAAGGAGCAAGATACGGCCCGCTACCAAGTGGAATGGCTCCACGATTACCCATCTTCTGTACCAGCAGGAGTATTGTGGTGATGTTCTGAACTTCAAAACCTACTCCAAGTCCTACAAGAACAAGAAGCGGATTCATAACGACCCGGAAAATTGGGTGGTGTTCCAAGATGTTCACGAACCCATTATTGAACGTGCCGTGTTTGAGCAGGTACAGCAGAAACGCGGAAAAATGCGCAAACGTCGTACCAGCAACGGAGAACACAATATGTTCTCTGGCTTACTTGTCTGCGCAGACTGCGGCTGCAATCTGCATTTCCACTTCAATCAGGGCAACCCGGAAATCAAGTATTTCAACTGCTCCAACTACAAGGGCAATCGCGGCACCTGCCAATCCACCCACTACATCAGGGTAGACTTTCTGGAAGAAGTGGTGCTGGGCGAAATTCGGCGGCTGACCAAGTTTGCCAGCCTCTATGAGGACGACTTTTTGAAGGCTGTTATCGGGCACTCCCAGCAGGCGGACGAAGCCGACCGCAAGCTGAAAGAGAAAGAGTTGAAAGCACTCCTTGCCCGTGATGAAGAACTGGACGGCCTCTTTGAGCGCATCTATGAGGACAATGTTTCCGGCAAGATCTCTGATGAACGCTTTTCCAGAATGTCCCGGAGATATGAGGACGAGCAAAAGGAGCTGACCGAGAAAATCAAACAGCTCCGCTCCGAAATCGAAAAGCAGAGCAGCCGAACTATGACAACGGATATGTTTATCAGTCTGGTTCGCAAGTACACCAGAGCAAAAAAGCTGACACCCCGGATGCTGAACGAACTGGTGGAAAAAATCGAAGTGTTCGATGCAGAAAAGGTCAACGGCGTGTGGGAGCAGCGGCTCCGCATTCACTACAACTGCGTGGGCACCATCGAGATTCCAAGCGCACTTCCTTTACCGACACCTGATGTGTCGGTGAATACAAGAAAAGGCGTAGTTGTGAACTACGCCCCCTGTGATGTCGCTATTTAGCAAATAAAAAATGACGAATGTTCTTTGACAGCTAAATGCTGTAAGAACATTCGTCATGGTGCGCGGTACAGAACTCGAACCGGCAAAAAGGTGTTTTAGATTGTCCCTGCCTATGCCAACCGGTACCATAATGTGGGGAAGTCATGCGATTTTATTGCCATCTCATGTTAGGTAATCTTATCTCGTATCAATGCAGAAAGGCTAAAAATAAGGCTGAATTTTAGCTGCCGCACAGGACATGCCTTTTTCGTCAGAAGCCCGCTACCTACTCTTGATCTTAGCGGTGTCATGTCCAAAAATTGAAAACAATTCAAACTCGTAGGAGTGTTCCATATAGTTCAAACGATGAAGGCCATTGATTTTACTCAAGGGAATACTCCGCGCACGGCTTTATTGTTGTCTCAGGACTACGCATACTACACCTGACCTTGCAGATGATGTAGTATTGCATAGCCGTACTGCAGAGCAGTTCCATTCGTCCCTCCCCTTATACTCTCAAACACTTACGCTAAATTGTTGCGATTCGTATTGGAGTCTCTCACTGTTGAACACGCCGAGCGTTACGTTTTTTACTGCACCGACGCCGCCGACTGACACCAGCATGATCTGCTCTCTTTCACCCCCCGCACACAGCGTCTCAAAAGCTCTCCTCTTCCGGATGCGCAAAATCACACTATTTTTACTTGTCAGCCTCGGCATACTTCGTTATGATATGTCAAGAAATTATCTGATGATTTTCGCTTCAAAATGACAAATTGTACGGGGAGGGGTCTATAATGGAATTACATTCTCAGCAGGTACGCGCACTTGCACCAGAGAGCGATCCGCTGAAGATCGGCATGGGATGGACGATTGATGACCTGAGCAAACCCCAGATCATGGTGGAGAGCATCTTTGGCGACAGCCATCCCGGCAGCGCGCATCTCGATCAATTTGTAAGACAAGCCGTGCAGGCGGTCAACGAGCACGGCGGCAAAGCCGCCCGCTATTTTGCCACCGATCTGTGCGACGGTATCGCGCAGGGACACGACGGCATCAATTACTCCCTCGCCCACCGCGAGGCCATCGTCGATCTGGTGGAGGCGCAGGCGAACGCAAGCGGATTTGACGGCGGCGTATTCATCGCAAGCTGCGACAAGGCCGTTCCCGCCATGCTGATGAGCATCGGGCGGCTCAAGGAAATGAGCGCCATCGTCGTCACCGGCGGCGTCATGGAAGCCCATCCCCTGCCGGAGGAATACATCGTGCAGGACCCCGCCTGTGCGATCAACAAGCTTTTGACGCTCGAGCAGATCGGCAAATTCGACGCATGGGAAAAAAACGGCGTCATCTCCGGCCAGCAGCTGCGCTATTATAAGCACACCGCCTGCCCCAAAGAGATGTTTCAGGTCACGCTGCGAGCAAAGCCCTACGACAGCGAGGAAGCGTGCATCGCGGCCGTGCTGCACGGCGATGTCCGCCCCGGCGACGCGGTCTTTATCCGCTATGAGGGTCCGCGCGGCAGCGGGATGCCCGAGATGTTCTATACCGGCGAGGCCATCTGCGCAGACCCGGCGCTCGCTTCCAGCGTAGCTCTCATCACCGACGGGCGCTTTTCCGGCGCAAGCCGCGGCCCGGTCATCGGCCACGTCAGCCCCGAGGCCGCTGTCGGCGGGCCGATTGCGCTGGTGGAAGAGGGCGATCTGATCCGCATCGATGTTCCCGGCCGCGTGCTGGCGATCGTCGGCGTGAAGGGCGGGGAAAAAACGCCCGGCGAGATCGACGCCATTCTTGCCGCGCGCCGCGCGCGCTGGCAGGCAAAGCCGCCCAAATACAAAAAAAGCCTGCTCAAGCGTTATACCGAGCATGCCGTGAGCCCCATGAAGGGCGCCTATATGGAATGATCCTGACCGGCAAAAAATGGGATGTACCGCGCGGTACATCCCATTTTTTGTCATTTTTCAGCTTTTCCAGCTCGCTGAGAAGGCCGTCGCCGACCGCTTTGAATTCTTCCGCGCTCAGCGTCACCTTCGGTAGCGTATCGGTAAGGGTCCGCCCCACTGCAAACCGTCCCGATGCTTCGGAACGAGGTGCACATGAAAATGCGAAACGATATCGCCGTAGATCGCGTAGTTGATCTTATCCGCCTTCGTGTAGTTCGCGATCGCGTGCGCCATGAGGGAAACCTCGGCAAAAAAACCGCTGCGCTGCTCGTCATCGAGCTCAAACATCTCGTCGTGATGGCCTTTGAGCGCCACGACGCAGCGTCCCTTGTGCTTCTGGTCGTTGAAAAGATAAACATCCGATCACTGAAGCTCGGTCAGCGGCGTCATCAGCGCCAGCAGCCGCTCGTCCTTTTCGCAGTAAAAGCAGTTCATCCGCCTTACCGCTGCACTCTGCCTGTGCCGTCGCCGCCCATGAGCTTGGTCACGTCGGAAAGATTCACGCGGTTGAAGTCGCCGATGACCGAGTGCTTCAGGCAGCTCGCTGCCACGGCAAACTCCAGCGCGGACTGCTTATCCTCATAGTGGTTGAGACCGTAGAGCAGGCCGCCGGCAAAGCTGTCGCCGCCGCCGACGCGGTCCACGATGTCGCGAATCTCGTACTTCTTGGAAACGTAGAAGTCCTTGCCGTCGTTCAGGCAGGCCGCCCAGCCGTTCCAATCGGCACTGTGGCTCTCGCGCAGCGTGATGGCAATCATCTTCATGTTCGGATACGCCGCGAGCACTTTGTCGCCGAGCGCCTTGTACTTTGCGCGGTCCAGCTCGCCGGACTCGACGTTCACATCGTCCACGGTGATCTCGAGAGACTTCTGCACGTCTTCCTCGTTGGCGATGGCCACGTCAACATATTTTGCGATCTCGCGCATGACCTCGCTCGCCTTCTTGCCGTACTTCCAGAGGTTCTTGCGGTAGTTGAGGTCGCAGGAGACGGTGATGCCGCGCTTCTTCGCCTCCTTGACAGACGCAACGGAAAGCTCCATCGCGCTCTCGCTGATGGCGGGCGTGATGCCGGTGATGTGGAACCACTCCACGCCCTCAAAGGCCTTGTCCCAGTCGATATCGCCGGGCTTGGCCAGCGCGATGGCGGAATAGGCACGGTCGTAGACGACCTTGCTCGGACGCTGGTTCGCGCCGCCCTCGAGATAGTAAATACCCATACGGCCCTCGCCGGTGACGATGCGCTTGGTATCCACATCGAAACGGCGCAGCTCCGCCTTGCAGGCGTCCGCGATGGCATTGTCGGGCAGAACGGTCAGGAACGCCGCGTCCTCACCGTAGTTGGCAAGGGAGACGGCCACGTTGGCCTCGCCGCCGCCGAAGGTCGCTTCGAGCATCGGGGACTGGAAGAAGCACTCCTGTCCGGGCGCCTTCAGGCGCAGCATGATCTCACCGAAAGTCAGAAATTTCATCGTTCGTTCCTCCCTTACTTCTGCAGCAGGTGGACGGCAAAGCCGCCGAATTCCTGCTTGAGATAGACCGCGACCATCTTCTCGCCCTTGTACTTGGCGGTGGACTCGTCAAGCGTGAAGCCGTTCTTGGCAAGCTCCGCCGCCGCGCGGGGAATGGAATTGGTCTTGACCGCAATGTGGCCGTTCTTGCCGAGATAGGGGCTCTTCATGACCTCTACGCCGCTGCCAGCGAAGTTGGAGCTGTTGCCCTCCTTCACGCCGAAGCCGAAGGCCGCGTCGAGCGCGCGGCACACCGCAAGGGACTCCTCCGCGTCGCCGGCGTTCACGCCGACGTGCGCGATCTCAAAGCCGAGCGCGGTCCTGCGCGCCTCCTTGCAGAGGCTCGTGATCTTGTCGAAGTTGTGCGCGGCGATGTCCGCCTTGGCGCACAGCCAGCTGCCGCCGACGGCATGGATGAACGGCGCGGAGATATACTCGGCAAGGTTCTTGTCGTTCACGCCGCCGGTGGGGATGAACTTGATGCCGCCGAAGGGACCGGAGAGCGCCTTCATTGCGCTCAGGCCGCCGTAGACGTTCGCCGGGAAGAACTTCACGACCTTCAGGCCGTGGGACATCGCGGCCATGATCTCGGTCGGCGTGACGCAGCCCGGGGTGATGGCGACGTTGTTCTCCACACACCAGCTCACGACCTCCTCGCTGTAGCCCGGGGAGACGATGAACTTTGCGCCGCAGGAGACGGCCTTCTTGCACTGCTCGAGCGTGATGACCGTGCCCGCGCCCACGAGCATGTCGGGGCACTCCTTGGCGACTGCCGTGATGGAATCGGCGGCTGCCGCAGTGCGGAACGTGATCTCCATCACGTCCACGCCGCCCGCAAGCAGCGCCTTAGCAGTCGGCACCGCATCCGCCGCGTCGTCGAGCACGACGACGGGCACCACTGCCGCGTTATAGAGTCTTTCTAATGCTGTCATATTTTTTACCTCCCGCCCTTTTCGGGCAAACAAATGGAATAATTACAGGTGATTGACCGGATAGCGAGGAGTTCTCCCTTCCAGTACGTCCGCAACGTTCTGCGCCGCCTTGGTCTTGAGCTCCGTTACGCCCTCCGCCGTGGAGTAGGCCGTATGATCGGTCAGCACAACATTGTCAAGCTGGCAGAAGGGCGACTGCGCGCCGAGCGGTTCGTGATTATGCGTATCAAGCCCCGCCGCAAGAATGCGGTGTCCACGCAGCGCGTCGAGCAGATCCTCGTCCTTGACGAGCGGACCGCGGCTGACGTTGATGAGGATCGCCGTCGGCTTCATCAGTGCAAGCGTCTCCTTGCAGATCATGCCGTTTGTCTCAGCATTGGCGTGCAGATGGAGGGAGATGATATCGGAAATGCGGAACAGCTCCTCCTTTTCCACCTTGCGCACGCCGATCTCAGCCAACTGCTCAGCGCTGATATAGGGATCGTATGCCACGACCTCGGCAAAACCGAAGCCGCTGACCTTGCGGATCAGCGCGCGCGCGATGCGGCCTGCGCCGATGACACCGAGCGTTTTGCCCTTCAGCCGGAAGCTGTCTGCCTGAATGTTCCATTTCCCCTCGCGGACCTCTCGGTCGCGCAGTGGGATATGACGCAGACAGGAAAGCATCAGCGCCAACGCATGGTCGGAAACATCCTCCATGCAGTAATCGGGAACATTGGTGACCTGAATGCCTGCGGCGGTCGCCGCATCCAGATCGACATTCTCAAAACCGACACCGTAGCGGCTGATGACCTTGCATTTTCTCAACCCTGCAACCGCCTCGGCGGTCATAGGTGCAAGGTCAAGCAGTACGGCGTCCGCATCCGCACACTGTGCGGCGATATCCGCAGCGCTTTCGCAGTGGCAGAGCTTCAGCTCTGCACCAGCCTTTTCCAGAATGGCGCGCTCGATCTCATAGCTCGCATGGCGCTCATCGCTGACACAAACAAGATATTTTGCCATTGCTTCCCCCCGCCTTTACTTGACAAGATAGCCGCCGTCAACGGGGATGACCGCACCGTTGAGATAGTCGGAGGCGTGGGAGGAAAGGAAGATGGCCGTGCCCTTCATATCGTCCGGCGTGCCCCAGCGGTGTGCGGGGATGCGGTCAGTAATTTCCTGATAACGGGGATTGCTGGGGTCGGTCAGGGCTGTATTCATCTCGGTGTCCATATAGCCGGGAGCAATGCAGTTGACGGTAATACCCTTACCCGCCAGTTCATTGCACAGCGCCTTGCTGAACTGTGCCACACCGCCCTTGGAGGCTGCATACGCCGGAACGGTAAAGCCGCCGAAAAAGCTGAGCATGGAAGCGATATTAACGATCTTGCCGTAGGGCTTCTCTTTTTTCAGAAATTCGCGCGCAGCCATCCGGCTGAGATCGAACGGCGCGGTGAGGTTGACCTCGATCACGTCGTTCCAGTCTTCAAGCGGAAAATCGGGGCTGGGATAGCGGCGCTGGATGCCGGCGGCATTGATGATAATATCGAGCCCGCCGAGCAGCGCGACAGCCTTTTCAAACCCCGCCCTGCGTTCTTCCGCCTTGGCAAGGTTCGCCTTGACACCCTGGCAGTCAAAGCCGTGGGCACGGAAATCCGCCGCAACCTTTTCAACCTTATCGCTCGATCCGAAGATAACGACGGAAGCACCCGCTTCCATCAGTCCCTCCGCCATGCCGTGGCCGAGACCGCGGGTACCGCCGGTCACGATGGCACGACTGCCGGTCAAATCAAATAAATTCGTCATACGAATGCTCTTTTTTCTCAAAATCAGCGCGCGGAATTGAAGTTTTCCAGCGCAGGATCCAGCACAGCGAGGTTATAGCTGCGGCTGGAATGACTGTGCGCAGCAAGCACCCACAGATAGGAGCTGCGCGTGCCGGGGCTCGCGACCGTCGGGTGATCGCCCACGGGAGCCTCCACCATCGTGCCGGAGTGAACGGTGTGGGTCACGATATCCTCGACCTCGCCGCTCTTGAGATAGCTGATGTGGAAGCCGAAGTGCGGCAGCGGCATACCGAAGTAGCAGTAGACCTCTTCAAGATCCTTTTCGTGCTGGTGCGGAGGCCAGCTGGTCCATGCGCCCTCGCCGCCCCATGTAAGGCCGCAGATCAGGCGGGACGCCTCATCCTTGTCCGGCAGGGTCATCATGACCTCGCGCTGACCGATGCCCTCGCCATGGATCTGATGGATGTCGCCTACCGGCTGGGAGAGGTCAAAGCTGCGGAAGAACGCATGACCGATACCCTCATGATCTTTCTCCTCTTCTTTTGATTGGTTGGTGGATGGCTTTGTGCTGTTGTCTGATGTATTTTGCAAATTCAGAATACATCAGACAACTCTGTTCGTCAATAGTTGATATTTAGTTCACAATGTTTTCTGTATTTCGTCTGATTTCTTTGCGCCTTTTTTAGTTATTTTGTAAAAACGCACAGAAATTTCGTTAGGCATACGAAATCTCTGCGCGTTAGTTGTGTGATGACTCAAGGTGTGGTGCGCTTTCAGCGCTTCGCCGCGCAGTTATCCCGAGAATGAACCATGGAATTGCGGCTGGTGTTCAGGTGCGCGATCATGCTGTACTTTGCCCCCTCCGGGTCATGGCGGCGGATGGCGTCGACGATACGCTGGTGTTCCATGCCGCTCTGGGAGCGGTGCTCATCGTTTGTCACCGTGATCACAACGCCGATCGCCGAGGCGATGATCGGGATGAGATTGGGCAGCACATGGTTTCCGCTGCATTCGGCAAGATACCGGTGGAACTTTGCGTCGGCGGCGGAATAATCCTCCTCCGCTTCGATCAGGCACGTCACCTCATCGCAGTATGCCTGCATCTGGTCGATCTGCTCGGGCGTTGCGCCGCGCGCAACGATCGCGCAGGTCTCCGGCTCAAGCATCAATCGAATATCCTGCAGGTCGAGCGCGAGATTCTCCGAGCCCTCTTCCATCATAAACGTCAGTCCGAGCGGGTCTTCCGGCACGCCGTTCTTCTCCGAGACAAACGTGCCCGCGCCCTGCCGCGCCGTTAAAATATTGCGGGCAACAAGGCGCTTAATCGCCTCGCGCAGCGTGCTGCGGCCCACGCCCAGCTCGCGCGCCAGATCATACTCGTTCGGCAGCTTGTCACCGGCCTTCATATCGCGGTCCAAAATGACCTGAATGATCTGATCGACTGCAAGATCGACGCGCGTTTTTCCCCCAACCGCTTTTTTCATACTCTGCCTTCTTTCCTGTATCGATTGTTTGTTTGGTCTAGAGTATAATATGTCTGATGTATTTTGGCAAGTTCTTTTTTATATTCTTCTTACTGCCGAGCGAATCCGGGGCTTTCACTTGTTAGAACGTACACTCATCGGGCGCATCAACAAAGCAGGCGACCCTGCAGAGCTGTAGTCTGCATAGTATTGTCGACCCACGACTACGCAATACTACACCTAACCTTACCTGTGTAGTATTGCGTAGCCGTAATGTAAACCAGTTTCTCTCTGGCCCTTCCTTATGTTCGCAAACGCCTACACTATGCGCAATTGTCCGAAACACCGGCGCACCGGCCACACGCTTCCACCATCTGCATCATACTTTCGCCGTTGCCTCTATCAAGAGCGGCGACGACATTAAGACCATGCAGGAAAATCTCGGTCACGCCACCGCAGCGTTTACATTAGATGTTTACGGACACGTTACGAAGCAGATGAAGCAGGACAGTGCTGCCCGTATGGCGCAGTTTATCAAGAGCGTTTCGGATGCTTGAGTGACAATAAGGCTAAAAAATAAGGCTAAACAGGGTTTCAGGGCAATAAAAAAACCTTGAAGCCACTGAAGCTTCAAGGTTTTTTCTGGTGCGCGGTACAGGACTCGAACCTGTGACCCCATGCACGTCAAGCATGTGCTCTACCAGCTGAGCTAACCGCGCGAATCGAACAGTGATATACTACTATATCCGCATTCTTTTGTCAACATCTTTTTTCAAAAAGTGCGGATTTTTCTCCCCCCCCCGTGAAGAGACTATTTATAGCATACGCTAAGAGCTCGCTGATGTAAAGAGGGGAAAATAGCAGAAATTCGCCGCCGTTTTTCATCTATTTTTCTGCGGGCACATTTCTTGTCAAGCCGCCGTACGTTCTATATAATAGGCATATATTATGTGTAAATTGAAAATGGGGTGTTTTTTACGATGGGACAAATCGGTTTTGATAACGACAAATACCTTGCCATGCAGTCCGCGCACATCCGCGAGCGCATCAGCAAGTTCGGCGGCAAGCTGTACCTGGAGTTCGGCGGCAAGCTCTTCGACGACTTTCACGCTTCGCGCGTGCTGCCCGGCTTCCAGCCCGACAGCAAGATCCGCATGCTTCAGCAGCTGCGCGACGACGTGGAGATCGTCATCGCGGTCAACGCGAACGACATTGAAAAGAACAAGGTGCGCGGCGACCTCGGCATCACCTATGATGACGACTGCCTGCGCCTGATTGACGCGTTCCGCTCGCTGGGGCTTTATGTCGGCGGCGTATGCATCACGCAGTACGCGGGGCAGAACGCGGCGGATGCCTTCATCAAGCGTCTCAACACGCTTGGCGTTCGCAACTACCGCCACTACCCCATCGCGGGCTATCCCTCCGACGTCGCCCACATCGTGAGCGACGAGGGCTTTGGCCACAACGAGTATATCGAGACGACGCACTCGCTCATCGTCGTCACCGCGCCGGGCCCCGGCAGCGGCAAGATGGCGACGTGCCTCTCCCAGCTCTACCACGAGCACAAACACGGCGTGAGCGCGGGCTACGCCAAGTTTGAGACCTTCCCCATCTGGAACCTGCCGCTCAAGCACCCCGTGAACCTCGCCTACGAGGCCGCGACCGCGGACCTTGACGACGTGAACATGATCGACCCGTTCCACCTCGAGGCCTACGGCGAGACGACCGTGAACTATAACCGCGACGTGGAGATCTTCCCCGTCCTGCGCGCGATCTTCGAGCGCATCTCCGGCAAGTGCCCCTACCAGTCCCCCACCGACATGGGCGTCAACATGGCGGGCAACTGCATCATCGACGATGAGGTCTGCCGTCGGGCCTCGCGCATGGAAATTCTGCGCCGCTACTACACCGCGCAGGTCGACGTCGCGCGCGGCATTGCTGACGCCTGCCAGCTCAGAAAGCTCGAGCTCGTCATGCAGCAGGCGGATGTGACGCCCGACCTCTGCCCCGCTGTGGCCGCGGCCAAGCAGAAGGCCGAGGAGACCGGCGCGCCCGCGGGCGCGATGGTGCTGCCCGACGGCCGCGTTGTCACGGGCAAGACCTCTTCCCTTCTCGGCGCTTCGGCGGCGCTGCTGCTCAACGCGCTCAAGGCCATGGCGGGCATCCGCAGCGACATGAACCTCATCTCAAATCAGGTCATTGAGCCGATCTCAGCGCTCAAGATCCAGTCGCTCGGCCACCACAACCCGCGCCTGCACTCTGACGAGGTGCTCATCGCGCTGGCGATCTCGGCGCTGACGAACCCCCTCGCCGACATGGCAAGAGCCCAGCTCGGCACGCTCCGCAGCTGCGATGCGCACTTCTCCGTCATCATCTCGGAGGAGGACATCAAGCTCTACAAGCGCCTCGGCATTCACGTCAGCTGCGAGCCGAAGTATGAATCCAAGCGTCTTTATCACAAATAATTCGGAGAAAGCAACATCATGTCTAACGAAAAGAATCTTCCCTATGCCGTCGTCTGCGGCGGCGTGAATATCGACATCGGCGCCCATTCCTTCGCTCCCCTGCGCGACCGTGACTCCAATCCCGGCCGCGTCGAGCTGAGTCTCGGCGGTGTGGGGCGCAACATCGCGCACAACATGCGCCTGCTCGGCGTACCGACGTATCTTCTGACCGCCGTGGGCGGCGATTCGCGCGCAAGCCAGGTCGAAGAGAGCTGTAAAGAACTCGGCATCGACCTTTCGCACGCGCTGCGCGTGCCCGACGGCCGCACCTCGACCTACGTGTTCGTGGGCGACAGCGACGGCGACATGGCCGTGGCCGTATCTGACATGGAAATCTGCGAAAAGTTGACGCCGGACTACTTTGCCTCCCAGAAGGAGCTGCTCGACGGCGCCGCCGCGGTGGTCGTGGACGCGAACCTGCCGCGCAAGTCCATCGCGTACCTTGTCGGGCACTGCGCCGCGCCGCTCTTCGTCGATCCGGTGTCCACCGTCAAGGCAGAAAAGCTCCAGGGCTTACTCAGTCACGTCCACACGCTCAAACCCAACCGCATTGAAGCAGAGCTCCTCTCCGGCGTGAAGATCACAGACAATGCAACGCTCCATCAGGCCGCGCAGGCGCTGCTTGATCAGGGCGTGCAGCGCGTGTTCCTGTCGCTCGGCGGCGACGGCGTGTTTGCCGCGCAGCAGGGCAAGACGCATTTGGAGCCCATCTGCAAGGCCGAGATGCGCAACGCCACCGGCGCGGGCGACGCGATGATGGCGTCCCTCGTCTGGTCGTTCCTCGCAGGCCGCGACCTTGCCGAAAGCTGCGCCGCCGGCACCGCCGCCGCGGCCATCGCGGTCGAGAGCGAAGAGACCATCAATCCGAGCATGAGCGCCGAGGCCGTTCTGGCCCGCGCTGCGAAGTAAATTTCTACGACAAAAAAGAACCGTCCGATCGGACGGTTCTTTTTTTGCTTATTTTCTCAGATCCAGCAGCATCGCGACGTGGCGATAGAGGCTTCTCTTGACCGCGGGGGGCATGCAGGCCTCCCTGATGGGCATGGCGAGCTTTCTGAGCTCGTCCTCGGCCTGCGCGATGACCTCGTCATCCGTGGCGTCGGAGTCGATCTTCGCCGCCGTCTCGGCCATCACGACCGAATGGGGCGCGACCGTGCCCGCAGCCAGACGCGCGGGGCGCTTGCCGCCGCAGCGGAGCGCGAAGTTGATGATCGGGAAGTCGATCGTCGTGCGCATCGCGTACTTATAAAAGCCGCTGCGCTCGCCTTTCTCCGCCCCGGGGACGAGAAAGCGCGTGACGAGGATGGGCAGGCGCTCGTGGCAGGCAAGGCCGTTGGCCACGCTGTGGCGCTCGATGAGGGACTTGAGATCGGTGCGGTGCGTCTCGCCGTCTTCGATGTACTCGACCTCCGCCTCGTAAGCGATGAGCGCGGTGGCGACGTCGGAATAGTAGATCGCGCGGCAGACCGGCGAGTTCGGGATCTGGTGGCAAATGCTGCCGCCGGTCTTGAAGCAGCAGGCAAGGCCGCTGCGCCACAGGTGCGGCTGGTTGAAGTAGATGCAGCGGCGGTCCTGCATGATGTTGCCGCCGACGGTGGCGATGTTTCTGATCTGTGGGGACGCCGTCAGCGACGACGGCCACGCGGTCGCCGATGGTCAGCGGCTCGGTCGTCAGCACCTTTTCATCCGCCATCAGAAGCGGAGAGGGCGGGTTGCCCGAGCAGTTGAAGTAGGCCTGCGGGGCCTCCTCCGGCAGGGCGCAGCCGAGAAAACCGGGAACCTTTTCCGCCTCGCTCACATCGATGCTCAGCACCTTGGCGTGGGAATACGGGCAGCGCACGAGCGCGGCGCAGGCCATGTTGGGAAGCTCTAAGTCGTCGGTGTACTTGCCGCGGCCCAGTGCCTTATCCATGGACTCAAGGCGCGGCGTGGCGTGGTTGACAATGTCGAAATGATGCTGTTCCATCACTGCTGCGCCTCCTTTCCGTTCGCGTACTGTTCAATGACCCTGGAGGCCGCGACGATGGCCTCCTCGATCTTCGTGTAGCCCGTGCAACGACACAGGTTGCCGGACATCGCCGCATGGATCTCCTTACGCGTGGGATGGGGATCGCGGTCGAGCAGCGCCTTCGCCGTCATGATCATGCCCGGCGTGCAGTACCCGCACTGGATGGCGCCCGCCTCCACGAATGCCTGCTGTAGCGGATGCGGATGCTCCGGCGTCCCGATCCCTTCGATCGTCTCCACCGTGCATGCGCCGCACTCGCCCAGATCGCAGCCCTTCTTCGCGCCCGTCAGGTGCGCGCGCTCGCGCAGCACGTGCAGAAGCGTCTCCCGCGGCTTCACCGTGAACGCGCGGCTCTCGCCGTTGAGCGTCAGGTGAATCGTGTGGTTGTTTTCAAGCATGATGTTCTATCTCCTGTGCAGAATTTGCTGTTTGTTCCGTATTGGCCTTATTCTCCCGTTTCAGCCGCTCCGTGCGCTGCGACAGGTCTCTCACTCACCGGAGAGCGGGCGTCTCATATCCTCTTTTTCGCCCGCGGGCATATTCTTTCCCGCGCGGGCGCAACGGCCCTCGAGGGCCCTTTTTTGGTATGGGCAACAGTATACTATCTATTTTGCACAAAATCAAGCGTTTAAATTACGTCGAATTCATTCAACTTTTGTACATTATGTCTCAAAGCGGTTATCAACGCTTTTTCCAACGCTCGAACGGGGCGTCCCCCCTCGTCTTTCTCCACATCAAAAAAAGGCACGGGACAGCCTTCGCTGCCCCGTGCCCTTTTCCCTTTTTGCGCAAAAAACGGGCCGCTGAGATATCAGCGGCCCGCCCTTCGCCTTTTCACTTTTCAATGAGATAGCTGCCGCTGTCCGTCGCCTCCGTCACGATGGGGACGAACTCGACGTCGTAGGCCTTCATCGCCTCGGTGACGCTCTCGAGCTGGTCTGCCGTGACCTTGACGTACACGCGGTCGAACTTTTCCGTGAGCTCGCTCATCACGATGCCGGAGTTTGCCTCGCTGCCCGCAAGCGCGATGTCCGCGTCCACGCTGACGGCGAGCTTGCCCTTGTAGCCCGCCTGCTCAAGCGCGGTGTGGATATCGTCGGCGAGCAGCGCAAGCGCCTCCTGCTGCGTCATGGTGCGCTCGTCCGTCTTGATGCGGCTCATGCGCCCCTCGCGCGGGTAGTGGAAATCGTCGAGCAACAGCTCATCAAAGCCCATCTGTGCGCATTCCGTGACGATATCGGTCACATACTGCCGCGCCGCCTGCTTTTCGGGCGCGAGCCAGTGGGTGCTGTTCGTATCGTACCAGACGAATCCCGTCAGCTGGCACACGGCGGCGTCCGTCATGTGCTCGTAGGCGTACAGGCTGTCGTGCAGCGTGCTGATGCGGCCAATCGTATAGTAGTCCGAGTCGACAAGGCCCTGAATGGCCGTGTCCGATGCGCTGCCGCCAGCCACCGCGCCGCAGTCGATCGCGCCCTGCACCTTGGAATTATAGTAGAGCTTACCGCTCGCGTCCTTGAGCTCGACCGCCACGGCGTTCACGTCCTTATCAAGGCCATCGAGCGCTGCCTGCCAATCGCTGCCGAGCGCGTCCGCACCCAGCTCGACTGCGCAGGTATCCTTGATGACGGGCTTTTGCACCGTGATCTCAAGGTCGTCCTGCTTCTTATCGTCGCCGCTGTCGCCGCCATTTGCGGTGTCGTCCTGTGGGGTCTTCTTTATCCAGGGGAACTCAAAGCGGACCGAGCCATCCGCATCGTATACCATATAGCGCTGCGCAAACAAAAAGCCGCACGCCAGCAGCAAAATGACCACCAGCACCACGGCCAGCACGCCTCTGCCGCGCCTGCGCCCGCGATAACCGGTATAGCCCTTCGTTCCGCTCGATCTTCTTGCCATTGTCTGCATCCGCCTCCTTTTTCTCGTGCAACAGTTTACCTTTTGAGAGCAAAAAAATCAACAAAAACCTTTCGGTTTTTGTTGATTTTCCGTTTTTGTATGCTTTAGCCCTCGATAGCGTCCATCAGCGCGACGCGGCGGGCGTGGCGGCCGCCCTCAAACGCGGTGGAGAGGAACGTCTCAACCATGGCCGCGGCCAGCTTCGGGCCCGTGAAGCCCGCGCCGATGGCCATCATGTTCGCGTTGTTGTGCTGGCGGCAGAGCTGCGCCTCGAGCGTATCGGCGCAGTGCGCGCAGCGGATGCCCTTAACCTTGTTCGCCGCAATGGAGATGCCGATGCCCGTCGTGCACACGACGATACCGTACTCGCACTCTCCGCTCGCGACGGCACGCGCGGCGGCCTCTCCGAAAATGGGATAGTCGCAGCTCTCGGTGGAATAGGTGCCGCAGTCCTTGACCTCGTGGCCCAGGCTCTCCAGCTGCTTTTTGATGTCTTCCTTCATGGCGTATCCGCCGTGGTCACAGCCCAATGCGATCTTCATAGTGTTTCTCCTTTTGTCAGTCAGATTTTGTGAAAGACCGGGTTTTTCTTTTCAAATGTGCACACATAGTTGAGTCCGCAGCTCTTTAAAAGCTCCTGCGTCTCGCGGGCGCGCATGCCGACGAATTCCGGCGTATGCGCGTCGGTGCCGATGGTGATGATCTCGCCGCCGAGCTCGTGATAGAGCCTCAGCCATTTGGCGTCCGGCAGCGGCGTGTTGCCGCGGTTGACGTTGCACTCGATGCCGCAGCCGTTTTCAATGAGCGCGCGGAACACCTGCGCCACCTCGTCCTCAAAACCGTCGAAGCTCATGTGCATGCCGTGGTTTTCGTTCATGTAGCGAAGCGGCAGCGTCAGGTGGCCGAGCACAGAGAACTTTCCCCACTTGGCCGTCTCCAGAATGAGCGTTAAATAGTCCGCGATCTGCTCGCGCGCCTCCTGCTCCGTGGCCTCGGGCATGAAGTAGAGGTCGTTCCAATCGTACTTTTCCGACAGCTGATGCTGCGAGCCGATGACAAAGTCGAGCTCCGGCAAACGCGAGAGCAGCTCGTCTGCGTAGGCAAAGTCGCGCATCGCCTCGCCGAGCTCGATACCGCGGCGGACGATGATCTTCCCGTCCGCCGCCTGGTCGGCGCGCGCAAAGGTCTCTTCACGATTCGAAAAATCGTGCTCCCAGCGCGCCGTCTCCCTCGGGCGGAACAGGTCTACATGGTCGGTCAGGCACATTTCCTGCAAGCCCTGCGCGATGCCCGCGCGCACCATGTCTTCCACCGGCGTTTTCGAGTCGAACGAAAGCGAACAGTGGGTGTGATAATCGGATAAATACATCTTCTATTCGTTACAGCTTGAACTTTCCGAAAAAGCTCTTGTGTTCCTCATAATTCTTCTCGCCGAGCGACTCGCTGAACTTCTTGAGCGCTTCCTTCTGCTCGCGGTTCAGGTTGCGCGGCGTCTCGATATACACGGTGACGTACTGGTCGCCGCGGCCGCGGCCGTTGAGGCCGGGGATGCCCTTGCCCTTCAGGCGGAACGTCGTGCCGCTCTGCGTCCCCTCGGGGATGGTGTACTTCACCTTGCCGTCGATCGTCGGGATCTCGAGCTCCGCGCCGAGCACCGCCTGCGTGAACGTGATGGGCGCTTCGCACAGGACGCTCGTGCCCTCGCGGCGGAAGATCTCGTGCGGACGCACGGACACGACGATCAGAAGGTCGCCCGCGGGGCCGCCGTTCTTGCCCGCGTTGCCCTGCGCGCGCAGCGAAATGGTCTGCCCGTTGTCGATGCCCGCAGGAATGCTGACCTTGATGGTCTTGCGGTGGCGGATCATGCCCTTGCCGCCGCACTTGGGGCAGGGTTGATGAATGATCTTACCCTTGCCTCCGCAGCGCTGGCAGGGGGCCGACGTCGACATATAGCCCAGCGGCGTCTGGCGGCGCTGCTGGATCACGCCGCTGCCGCGGCAGTCAGGGCAGACCTCGGCGGTCGTGCCCTTGGCGCAGCCCGAGCCGCGGCAGTCAGGACACTGCTCGATGCGGTCGATGCTGACTTCCTTCTCGCAGCCGAAGGCCGCCTCTTCAAAGCTGATGTTCACGCTCGTGCGCAGGCTCTCGCCGCGCTGGGGCGCGTTGGGGTTCGCGCGCGCGCCGCCGAAGCCCCCGCCGAAGAAGCTGCCGAAGATATCGCCGAGGTCGCCGAAGTCGAACCCGCCCGCGCCGTAAGCGCCGCCACCGGCGCCTGCGCCGTAATTCGGGTCAACGCCCGCAAAGCCGAACTGGTCGTAGCGCGCCTTCTTGTCTGGGTCGCTCAAAACCTCGTTCGCCTCGTTGATCTCCTTGAACTTCTCCTCGGCTTCCTTGTCGCCGGGGTTCATGTCGGGATGATACTTGCGTGCGAGCTTTTTGTATGCTTTTTTGATCTCTTCTTCCGAAGCGCCCTTGGAAACGCCGAGCACCTCGTAATAGTCTCTTTTATTTTCAGCCATAGACTACGCTCCTAAAAACGCCGCAATCGGGGGCAGTATAAACTGTCCCCGCTGCGTCGATCGGTTTCAAATTACTTCTTGTTGTTCTCGTCGTCATCCACGACCTTGTAGTCAGCATCATAATACTGCTGACCGTTCGGGCCGGTCTGCGCGCCGCCGTTCTGGCCGCCCATGTCAGGACCGGCCTGTGCGCCGCCCTGCGGGTTCGCCTGCTGATAGAGCTTCTCGCTCATCTGGTAGAACATCTGCGTGAGCTCTTCGGTCGCGCTCTTGATGGCGTCGGTGTCGTCGCCCTTGAGGACTTCCTTCAGCTTGTCGATACCACTCTGGACCTTGGCCTTCTCGTCCGCGGGGATCTTGTCGCCCACTTCGCCGAGGGTCTTCTCGCTCTGGTAGACCATCTGGTCGGCCTGGTTGCGGACTTCGACCTTTTCCTTGATCTTGGCGTCCTCAGCGGCGTACTGCTCGGCGTCCTTGACGGCCTTTTCGATATCCTCCTTGCTCATGTTGGAGGAAGAGGTGATGGTGATGTGCTGCTCGGTGCCGGTGCCGAGATCCTTCGCGCTGACGTTCACGATGCCGTTGGCGTCGATATCGAATGTGACCTCGATCTGAGGCACGCCGCGGCGGGCCGGAGCGATGCCATCGAGGTGGAAGCGGCCGAGGCTCTTGTTGGCAGCGGCCATCTCACGCTCGCCCTGCAGAACGTTGACTTCAACGCTCGTCTGGTTGTCGGCGGCGGTGGAGAAGATCTGGCTCTTCTTCACGGGGATGGTGGTGTTGCGGTCGATGAGCTTGGTGCAAACGCCGCCCATGGTCTCAATGCCGAGGGACAGCGGGGTGACGTCGAGCAGCAGCAGGCCCTTGACATCGCCGGTCAGAACGCCCGCCTGAAGAGCAGCGCCCATGGCGACGCACTCATCGGGGTTGATGCCCTTGAAGCCTTCCTTGCCGGTGAGCTTCTTGACCATTTCCTGCACGGCGGGGATACGGCTGGAGCCGCCGACCATCAGAACCTTGTGGATGTCGTTGCCGGTGAGGCCCGCATCGCTGAGCGCCTGACGGACAGGGCCGGCAGTGGCTTCGACCAGGTGCGCGGTCAGCTCGTTGAACTTAGCGCGCGTGAGGGTCAGGTCGAGGTGCTTCGGGCCGGTAGCGTCGGCCGTGATATACGGGAGGTTAATATTGGTGGAGGTCACGCCGGAGAGCTCGATCTTGGCCTTCTCGGCAGCTTCCTTCAAGCGCTGCATGGCGACCTTGTCGCCGCTGAGGTCGACGCCGTCGGTACGCTTGAACTCGCTGACCATCCACTTCATGATGCACTCATCGAAGTCGTCGCCGCCGAGGCGGTTGTTGCCCGCGGTGGCCAGAACTTCAATAACGCCGTCGTCGATATCGAGGATGGAGACATCGAACGTACCGCCGCCGAGGTCGTAGACCATGACCTTCTGGCTCTGCTCCTTGTCGACGCCGTAGGCGAGGGCCGCGGCCGTCGGCTCGTTGATGATACGCTTGACCTCGAGGCCGGCGATCTTACCGGCGTCCTTGGTCGCCTGACGCTGCGCATCGGTGAAGTAAGCGGGAACGGTGATGACGGCTTCGCTCACGGGGCCGCCGAGGTAAGCCTCAGCGTCGCTCTTGAGCTTCTGCAGGATCATCGCGCTGATCTCCTGCGGGGTGTACTTCTTACCGTCGACCTCGACTTTATAATCAGAGCCCATCTCGCGCTTGATCGAAGAGATCGTGCGGTCGGGGTTGGTGATGGCCTGACGCTTTGCGACCTGACCGACCATACGCTCGCCGGTCTTACTGAACGCGACGACGGACGGGGTGGTGCGGTTGCCTTCGGCGTTGGGGATGACGACGGCTTCGCCGCCTTCCATCACGGCCACACAAGAGTTGGTAGTACCAAGGTCAATACCGATAACTTTAGACATAATGTTGTCCTCCTAAGATCTATCTTAATTTTTTTGTTAACGAAATAAATTTATCATTTCGCGCTTCCGCGCGGAATTTGCACTTTAATTGGCCACTTTTACAATGGCAAATCGCAGCACCTTATCGCCCAGCGTGAAGCCCTGCTGAAGCACCTCGACCACGGTATTTTCGCCGTAGTTTTCGTCTTCCACATGCATCACGGCGTTGTGCTTTTCAGGGTCAAAGGGCTGACCCACGGCGTCCATCGTTTCAACACCCAGCTTTTTGAGGCTCTCTTTGAACTGGTTGAACACCATTTCAAGGCCCTTGCGGTGGGGCGACTCCTCGTCGCCGTACTGGGCAAGGCCGCGCTCGAGGTTATCGTAAACGCCCAGCAGCGCCTTGATCGTGTCGATCTTCGCGTCGGCGTAAAGGTTTTCCTTTTCCTTCGCAGTGCGCTTGCGGTAGTTGTCGTACTCGGCGGCAAGGCGCAGGTATTTGTCCTGCTCGTCGGCAAGCGACTTGGCAAGGCCTTCCATCTTCTCCATCTGCTCGCGCGTGACGGTGAAGGTCTCGGGCTCCGCGCTCTTTTCGGCGGTCTCGTCAGCCTTGGCGGTCTCTGCGGTCTTGGCCGCTTCGTCTGCTGTCGGCTGCTGCGCCGTGTTCTTTTCCGGCGTGCTCTCCGCCGCGTTCTGCTTGTCTTTCTTACCCATTTCTTACTCCTTATCTTCTTCCCTGGGCGGAAGCTCGTTCTTGCCGAACATCCGCGTCAGGCTGTCTGCAAAATAACTCAGCCGCGCCGTCACGGTGGCGTAGTCCATTCTGGTGGGACCCACCACACCGACGAGGCCGCGCATCCCGTCGCCGATATCGTAGCTGGCGACGACCACGCTCGTTTCCTTGAGCGCCTCATTCACGTTTTCCGGCCCGATCAGGATCTTGAGCGGCGCGCCGTCATCCGGCACGGGAAGCTCTTCCTTGTTATCCACAAGGAATGTCACGAGATCGTGCGCCTTGTCGACATCGCGGTACTCAGGCATTTTCAAGATCTGGCTCGCGCCCGCGGTCTCCACATTGCGCTGCGCGCTCTGCTCGAGCACACCGATCGCATATTCGACCGCTTTGGACACCACTAAAAACAGCTCGGGCGAAAGCTGCTCGGAAAGGCTCATCAGCCTTGCACTCATCTCATCGGCGCTCCGGCCGGTGAAGTGCGTGTTCAAAAGCTCCTTGACGTCCGCAAGCCGCTGGCTGTCGAACGGGAGATCCGAGCGCTGGAGCTGGCTCTTCACGCGGTTATCCTCGCCCATCACCACGACGATGAAGCTCATTTCATCGACCGCGATGAGCTCGAAGCGCTTGACGCTCGCCTCGCGCCGTCCGCCCGTCACGCTGTACACGGGGTAATTGACGATGCTCGACACCATCTGCCCCGCCTTGGCGATCACGCTGTCCGTGCCGCTGAGCTTGGACTTTAGCTGCTCGTTGATCTCCTCCGCTTCTGTTTCGGAGACCTCGCGCTTTTCCATCAGCTCGTTGACGTACAAGCGGTAACCTTTCGGCGACGGCACGCGTCCGGCGGACGTGTGCGGCTGCTCAAGGTAGCCCATTTCGACCAGGTCTGCAAGCTCGTTGCGGATGGTCGCGGAGCTCACCGAACCGCCCATCTCCTCGGCCAGCGCCTTGGAGCCGACCGGCTCAGCCGCGGCGATGTAATCCTCGACAACGCGCTTGAGAATCTGCTTTTTGCGCTCGGTCAAGTCCATACGCCGCGCTCCTTTCATAGCTTTAGCACTCCTTTCCCTCGAGTGCTAAACGCAGTGTACCACCGACATTTCCCATTGTCAATAGGAGGCAGTGTAAACAGTTTGTGAACTACGCAAAAGTCAGGCCAAGGCCTGCCTTTTGAAGCGTTTTCACTCCGCTCTGTGCCTCGCCTACGGCTCGACACTCGCTGCGCGAGAAGAGTTTTTTGGCACGCACACGCCCCAGGGCGGCTTCTCTTGCTGCTCTGCGGCAATTCACTTTCTGTCGCGCCAAAAAAGATTTAACATTATTTGCCGCCGTGCGCGGCAGTCCTGGGCAGCCGTTGGCAGCTTCGCTGCCTTACGGATGCCGCGTACCCCTTGTGGGTAAAAGTCTGCGACGCTTTTCCATTTCACGGCAGCTTCGCAGAATTCCGTGCCCGCAGGCACGGAAAAATTAAAATCGTAAATCGCGCGACCGGCGCGTGGCGATTTACACTTCTCACGGAGCGGAGTGTGCGCGCCTTTGGCGCGTGCATGCAGCGCAGTGCAAACCTTCTCCAAAAGCGGCAGCGCCGCTTTTGGAAGAATAAAAAAAGAGGAACGCTTGGCCGACTCCGCATAAGAAAACATGCGCCGTAAAAGGCAAATTTTGCACGGGCTCCTTCGTTGCGCCGTCTTGCCATGCGTCAGCATGCCCGCGCCG
>ENA-UEQH01000416-UEQH01000416.1-human-gut-metagenome-genome-assembly--contig:-NODE-416-length-24474-cov-34.271878_pt1 | contig 24474 bp, 22 predicted proteins | sample MGYA00242945_ERZ507943 | MGnify/ENA primary metagenome ERZ507943 (study PRJEB26167, sample SAMN06115418) | human gut metagenome | host: Homo sapiens | place: China:Hubei | collected 2015-03-06... | reverse complement strand
TAGCAGCCCACGCTATAGCGTGAGAACCACTATGCTACCCTTGTACACAATTCAGAAATTTCTCAGGTTTCCGTTCTGCAAGATAAGCATAACGCTTCTTCTAATTCTAATATATTTTGGAAAGAGTTGCCCCTATCCGAATGCAAAATTAGTTATTTTATTGATGTTTTGGATTATATAGAGCGGAATTATAGCTTGAATCCTCTATTTTTTCTTGGCTCTTCCGCTGACTGTCGTAAACTTTGCCGTAATTTATTCCACTGTTCTTTGAACCATTCGTCTATCGACTGCTTGTTTATGGTCAGTATCAGTTTGCTATCATCGGTCGGATTCTTTTCCACCTTGAAAATATCATTCTTGATGTCAAACTTCCGTCTGTGTTCTTCGGAATAAATTCTGCCATTGCACCTGATAGCCTCTTTCTTGGTCAGGAGGCTATCTATCATTTCTTTGGTGAAGCCGATGGCAGCGCACAACTTGTCCATTCTCAACATCTCCTTGAGCATCGGAAACCACTTGAAAGCCTTTTCAAGCAAGGTATTCAGCCGTGATATTTCCTTGTCTTTGGCTTCAAGTTCCTGATTGTGTATTCCTTGAAGATTGCGTATCTGCTTGCCGTGCTGTTCCTGCATACGTTGCATTTGGGCTTTCAAGTCATCAATGCCCTTGTCCCGTTTGGCAATTTCCTGACGCAATTCGTCATTGGATTGCTCCAGTTTCTTCATTTTCCCGCTGCCGAAAAGAGAACCCACTCCGCTTGCTATGACAATGGCAGCATCGGTAGCCGCGCTTTTGAGCTTGTCCGTGCGTATCTCCGATTTTACCTGTCTGAGTTCCAGTTCGGCAAGGTTTACTTGTTGCTCCTTATGCCGCTTTTCCGCATCTATGCGTTGCAGTTCGGCTTTCTGTTTCTCAATAATGAAATCGTTTCGTTCCAAATGCCCCTTGCCTGTAACAGCTTTCGACTGTCCACGTTCCATCAGGAGAATGCCGGATGCCAAGCTCTGCATTTCGGTCAGATCCTCGTCATTGAGTTTTTGGCTCTTTCCTGTGTCATGGTTCATCCAGTCGAAAACAATATGGGCGTGATAATTCGGTTTGAACCATCTGTCTCCGACTTGAAAACTCTCCTTGTCTGCCGCATCCGGTTGTCCGTTCAGCCAATGCCCCTCGTCCTTGTGCAGAAAGATTTGAAGCGGTGTGATGCCCCAGCGTTGCCTGCACATCTCACCAAATTTGCGTACTTCCTCCAAAGTTGTATCAGGCTTGATAAGTAACACTCCCTCACGAATGGGAGAGCATCCTGCCACCTTGATAATCTTTCCATTCTTTCCCTTGCGTTCACGCTCTTTCTCCTGCATGGCACGACCTGTCTTTTCCTTGACCATCTTTTTGATGTTATCATAGTGCACTTGCAAATCAGAATTACCGAAGTCGGGGTTTATCCACTGCTCGTTATTCGCAGAGAGTTCGGATACCACATATACCTTGGATTTTCCGATGTTGCGCATATATTCGGCAGTCCTTCGGTTATGAGCCTCGCTTGATGCCACGTTGCAAGGCTTGATATGTATGCTTGATTTTGTTGCCATTTTTTAATTCTGATTGGGTTGTTTACTAAATCTGTTTGTTGCTTTCCACTCATATCCGCAAGGGTTCTTAGGGGTGCAACCCATGAGCGGAGTTTCCAAAGAGAGGGTCACTCTTTGGTCGGGTTGCACAGGGCTGAAAGCCCTTGCCGGGTTCTTAGGGCAGCGTCCTAAGCCCCTCGGGAGAGCCCACAACTACGAAAGCGAAGCGTGTAGTTATAGTGGGCTATAACCGGAAGCCTTTCGGTTTCTTGGATAGTGTATCATTCCTCTTTTTGACAGATTGCGCTTGCTCTTTCCTATCGGCTATTCGTTTCTGTAAATATTCGTTCAGATCTTTACATCCACTGTAGATTTGCGAGGCGTCACGTATATACCGGGTAGCATCATACTCCTTTCTGATTTGCTGTATTGCTTCCATTCCTGCACGGTCATTGTCAAAGAAACAGTGGATGCGCTCATAGCTTCCCAACGGATAGAGTGCCTTGGGAACATTGGCTACGGAATTAAGAACTATGTAATCCTGTCTGTCGAAGTCGGGTGATTGCGGACAGCTTTCCAGTCTTAAGGTCAGAAAGGAAAGGTAATCCATAAATCCCTCAAAAACGTAACATGCACTCCTTGGCTTTCCTGACTGTCTGATATGGGATATTTCTTTTGGTGCGATACATCCCTTGAAATATCGGTTGCGGATTTCATATCCACCCGATATGTTCGGAAAAGCAATGGCGAAATAACGTTTGCCGTTGTGGGTGAAACGGGCTTCCTTACATTCTCTTTTCGCCAGTGCCGTGTTTATCCCTCTTTCCTGTAGATAGGCAAGCAGGGCAGGAGAAGTCAGCTGTACAATGTCCAACTCCTGAAAACTCGGTTCGGAAAATGACTGCTTGCCAAAAGAGAAAGATACGGGACGGATGTGCGGAGTCTGTTCCTCGATTTTCTGTAGAAGATAAGGTACATAGTCGGAATAGTAGAGTTCCTGTGCCAGTGCAATGATATTTCCACCTTTACCAATTGCAAAATCATACCATTGGTTGCGTTCGGTATTTATTTTGAACGAGGGCTCTGTCTCTTCCCGTAACGGGGATTTATACCACAGGTTGATACCTTGCTGCTTGACGGGAGAATGTCCCAAACTGTACAGAAAATCCGCTATCCTGATTTGTTTTGCTGTTTGTATATCCATAATAAGATGAGTGTTTGAATAATGGTTGGAATATTTATTTCTCTTTTCGCCCGTACCTTTTTATGAAGTACGGTCTGTATAATCACTTCACTTTATTTTCGTATATATAGGATACGGTAATAAAGTGAAGCGGTTTTACATTCTCTGCAATCGCTTCGCTTTATCCTTAATATATAGACCTGCCGAATAAAGTGAAGTGATTACAGGTTAGACGGTCTAATAGTGAAAGTCTGGCTTGAACGTGTATTTCCTGCCGTTCTCCTGTACTATCATCCGTTTGTTCCGGAGCATGGTGATAAGTGATACCGCCTTTTGATGGTTCAGTTTTACACCTACTGACATATAAGACTTGATTAAGGCGGTTTCCAGATCCTTGTAGCCGTATTCCTCTTTCAGTCCGAAAGCCGCTTCTAGTGCTATGCGGTGCTGTTGTTCGGTAATATGCCTGTAAGGGTCGAACTTTTCCTCTTCCGGTCTTCCGGGTTTCTTCGCTTCGGGTCTGTACCCCTCTATGAGTTCAGGCAATGCATTGTCGTTGATACGGAAAGCGAAAGGCTCGAAATCCATTGCACGTATGTGCATGGCCGAAACATTGCTTATATCCCCGTTGCTCTTGTCCTTTTCCACGAGAAGAACGGTTTCCGCCTTGTTGTTCAGCTCCGTACCGATATGCCCTCTTGCGTTTTCATCGCCTTTGTTCTGGTGGAGTATCGTATGGATGTGTATTTGCCTGTCATCCGTCCACTGCATCAACTTGGATATGATGCGTGTCGATTCTCCCGGACTGTTGATGTCATATACCATATCACGGATGCCGTCTATGATTACAAGCCCTATGTCCGGTGTATTATAGATAGCCTGTTCGACAATCCTGATGCGCTGTTCGGGCGTGTATTTCCTCAAAGCGAGAAACTCCAGATGTTCATTGTCCCTGTCATCAGGAAGACCGGCCAGCCGTAAAATACGTTTCATGACTTTCAGGCAGTGATAATGGCTTTGTTCCGTGTCCACATAAAGGACTTTCCTTTTGTTCTCCGGAAGTTCTGCCACATACCGTAGTACCGTACCGTTTTTCAATGAGGCGGCTACAATAGCCGACACATTGAAAGTCTTTTTACTTTTGGCTTTGCCTATGGATGCACTGAAATTGCCCAGTGTGCCAATGACCGAACCTTGCACTTTTAAAATCTCAGGTGCTTTCTCATAGATTTTCGATAGGCTCAGACGTGAGGCTTGCCAAAGGATTATCGCCTGTTCTGCAGATATTTCCTTTATTTCTCTCATATAGTCCATAAGCATACCTCCCATTATTTCCGTCCTCCTGTTTTCTTTCCGGCAAGTTCAAGAGCCAGTTCTGCATCAACTATAATCTTGCGCCCTATCTGGGTAATCGCCTTGTCTATCTTACCGCTTTTCTTTATGCGGTTGGCAGTGGGCAGACTGCACCCGAACAGTTTGGCTATACCGAGTATTCCGTACACATACTTCTTTTCCGTGTCTGTAACGGGTTGCGGCAATGCTTCGGCCTGACCTGAAGCGTGCTTACTCAGGAATATGAATTCTTCGCCTGTCATTTGCCAGACGGGTTTTGATAATAATTCTTGGATATTTGTCATCGTCCAATCTATTTAGTCGTTAAACAATCAGCCCTGCGCACTGGCTGTTATTTCTGTTCTCGAACGATGCAAAATTAGGTAGGGTTATGAGTGGTAAGGATGGGGACGGTACAAACTGAATATCATTGTATCTTATTGAATATCAGAAAACAAAAATACCACTCAAAAATTATTTTGAGTGGTAAAAGTGGAACTTTCGTAAAGTATCAGGATATATCACGGATTATCTGAATATATGTTCCATTTCCTTGGCGAAATTTTGGTTGCTGTCACTGGGGAAATCTGAAACAGGCTCCTTGTACTTGGATTTGTAGTAGCTGTCGTCAATATCCAGCAGTTTCAGTATTCTGTCTTTCCATTTGTCCCTGTCCTGTTTGGAGAGTTTCTCGCTCATCAGGAATATCAGATAGCATACACGTATTTTCTCTCTCGGTTTTATTTTCAGCTTACAGTTGCAGGGGTGAAGATTCATATTGGCATAGAAATCTGGTGCGGAAATTTCTTCGAACTGTTCTCCTTTGCACACCTCATGAATGAGCGAAAGTAATTTCATGCTGAAATATTCCTGTTGTTCTTCTGTCGTTTCCTGCTGACTGATTGGCTCGCTTGATTTATTCTCTTGCTTTCCGTCAGGAATGTATTTCTTCAATATATCCAGAAAAAGGCAGCTTTGACGGTATATGTCCGCACAACAGTTCTTCATATATTGGAATGCCTCTGTTCTTGTAGCCTTTTGCTGGTCATAGAGTTTGTTCAGTTTGGCTTTTTCCCTGTCATATTCAGCCTTGCAGCGTTCATATTCTTTCTCTGCCTGTTTTTCCTCTTCGGCTGTATGCTCCCTGTAACCAATGGAATCATACCTGTTGTTGGCTTCATTCAGCGGCTTGCTCAGACTTCTTGTAACATCCAGCTGGGCTTCAATTTCCTGAGAATACCTTTCCATGTGCTGATAGCAAGCACGTTCTATGGCTCTGTCACTTAACGGGCGTATCTCATAAGCCTGTATGCTCTTTTCTATTTCAGTTTTCAGACTGTTGAGTATCAAGGTGTATTGCTCTTTTTGCTTGTCAAGCACCAGTTCAAGGATAGCGGCTTCAAAGGATTTCATGTCATTATACTCCTGATAGAAATCCGATATGAATTTCTGCCTGTCAAAAGAAAAAGCGTAATTATCTATATAGTCTCTGTATATTCTGTTAAGTTCTCCATATTGGGGAATCATCGTCTGTATCTTTCCTGCCATATACTTTATATTATGGGTTCTTGTCCTTGTCAAGGAATAAGGTCAGTTCTTCTTCCACTTCTTCTATACTCGGTAGGGCAGATTTCAGATTTTCGGGTACTGCCTTGCTCAATTGATAGTCGCTGATACCTATCGGCTGGTCATATCCAGCCAAGGCATATTGTGCCACGACCTCATCCTTACCCCTGCACAGCAAAAGACCGATGGTCTTGTTATCATTTTCTCCCCTCAGTTTATCATCTACAACATTGATATAGAAATTTAACTGCCCTGCATATTCCGGTTTGAATGGCGTTGCTTTCAATTCCACGACGACATAGGCGTGGAGCTTGATATTATATAGAATCAGGTCGGCGAAAAAGTCACTGTCCCCAATCTGGAAATGTTTTTGTCTGGCAACAAAAGCAAAGCCGTTACCCATTTCCAGCAAGTAATGGGTTACATGCTTTACCAACTGTTCTTCTATATCCCTTTCGTCAGCCTTTTCCTTTGCTCCTGCCAAGTCAAAGATATACGGGTCTTTTAACAGATAATTGGCAAGATCGCTTTGAGGTGCCGGAAGTGTGGCAGTGAAGTTGTTTACCTTGTTACTCTTGATTTGTCTGTCATACAGATTACTTTCAATCTGCATTTTCAGCACATTACTGCTCCAACCCATTTCTACAGATTGTTTCATATACCAATACCTTACACCTAATGGTAGCGGATTATTGAGTATGACCATATGGCTTGCCCAATTTATTCTTGCAATCGGTGACGCCAAGAATAAATCTTCTATATCCTCTATTTTTATTTTATAGATGGTTGCTACTGTTTTTTCTACATTCTGAAATTGCGCAGGAACCTCCTGCGTAATTTCTAAAGATTGATTATCAGCTGATTGTATTTGCGCAGTAAGCTCCTGCGTAAATTGCCCGCTGTTGAGTTTAAGGACTTCATTAGTAATGTTTTGAATATTAGGGACTGACAGTATTGAATCTGTTTCAATAAAACTACGAAGTACATTTAACGGATATAAACGGGCAAACTGGCACATATAAGTAAGATTACGCTCCGAATATCCCTTCTTTTCAGGATAATTGAATCTGATTGCCTGTGCCAACTTCTTGATAATTTTACCACCCCAGCCATGCAGGTTTTGGTGGTACAGTATATAATTGCCCATTTTCCAGTAATGGAACAACATCTGGGCATTGGCTGCGGTAATGAGCCGGACTTGTGCCTGTTCTATTTCCGAACCGACAGCATGGACAAAGGCATCAAAATGACCTTTCTTTATATTATGTTCGTTGTTATTTTCCATATTACTAACTATTACTTAACAAAGATAACTCTAATAATGGATAATCTGTGAAACAGACTGATACTTTTATAGTTGGTTAAACTTGTTCATTGCATTAGCCTTAATATCATCGGCTATGTCAATGTAGGGCTTCATGGCTTTATAATCACTGTGTCCTGTCCATTTCATTACAACCTGTGCCGGAATACCTAGAGCCAGCGCATTACAGATGAATGTTCTTCTTCCTGCATGAGTACTGAGCAATGCGTATTTCGGGGTAACTTCATCTATGCGCTCATTCCCTTTATAGTAGGTTTCACGTATAGGTTCGTTAATTTCTGCCAGTTCTCCCAGTTCTTTCAGATAATCATTCATTTTCTGATTGCTGATAACAGGCAATACCATGTGGTTTTCAAAATGGATGTCCTTGTATTTTTCAAGTATGGCTTTACTGTACTTGTTCAGTTCAATACTCAGACTATCTGCCGTTTTAACGGTGGTGACTTCTATATGGTCGGACTTGACATCACTTCTCTTTAGGTTGCGAACATCTGAATAACGCAGACTGGTAAAGCAACAGAACAGGAAAACATCCCGGACACGTTCCAGATACTGTTTGTCTTTGGGTATCTGATAGTCTTTAAGTCTGTTCAGTTCTTCCCATGTCAGGAAGATTACCTTCTTGGGGGTGGTTTTCAATTTCGGTTTGAACGTATCGTATGCTATATTCTGGTGATAGTCTTTCTTGAAGCTCCACCGCAGGAACCATTTGAGGAATCCCATTTGTTTACCGATGGTACTGTTCCTCATATCCTTTTTGTCGCGCAGGAAATTGACATATTCGTTCAGTCCGAATTCATTGAAATATTCAAAGGTTAAATCTTCCTTGAACTCCTTGAGGTGATTTTTAACGGCTGCAAACTTTTCGTATGTGGATTCAGTCCAGTTATTCTGGTTGCCGCATTCTTTTACAAATTCATCGAATACCTCCCAAAAACTTATCTTTACGTCTTCCTGGTCTTCACTTGTATCTTTCATCCGCAGGTTGAATGCGTCCTTTAGCTGTTGGGTAGTGGGCATGGCTTCCTGTACCTCAAATTCCTTGAACACGTTTTGAATTTCGGTATAGTATTTCAGCAGATCGGCATTGATTTCAGATGCACTTTGCTTTAGTTTGTTGGTACACCCGTTCTTCACTCGCTGCTTGTCAGCATCCCACTTGGCTACATCAATGCGGTAACCCGTTGTAAACTCAATGCGCTGACTTGCGTATATGACACGCATACGGATAGGCACGTTCTCCACGATTGGCACACCGTTCTTCTTCCGGCTTTCCAATGCAAAAATGATGTTTCGTTTGATATTCATAATTGGGTGTGTTTGAAATTCTACACCCAAATATACACCCAATATTTGGAATAGCAAAAGATATTCAGAAAGATTTAGATTTACTATGTACTCCAAATAGTGCTTGATTATTAATGATTTGCAATTTTATGATATTTCTTGAATATGTAGGTTCGAGAGCCTGTCTCTCCGCCAGTTAGTCCTGTAAAACAACGTTTTACAGGACTTTTTTTATTTTAGATTTTCTAGCTTAATGCTATTTAACTTTAATCGTGTGAAAAAATTCTCAATATAAATTGCTGATTAGACAAAAGGAATAAATTTGCATCTATATAATTTTATGTATCACCTAAATCTTTATTTTTATGAAACATCTTTTTTTCTATATTCTACTCATCTCTTTATGTGCTTGCACAAGTACAGGTAATAAAAAGGCTGGCGAACAACCTGCAGAAGATTCTCTTGCTATAGACTATAAACCTAGTCGGGCTCCTTATGAAGGTTTTCAATGGATGCAAGTAAAAGGATGTGGCCTGAGTTTTTGGGCACAGCAAAACGACCAGATACGTATTATGGTGGATCCTGCTATTCCTGGAGTTGTAATGGTAAGAGAAGGTGACGCTGTTCCTCACAGAGTTATGCAGTTGTTTTCACTAAAAAACCGTTCTATAAACGATGTAATAAACTCTTTACGCCAACAACCGGGATGGGATGAAACACAGACTTGCGCTTTTAAAGAAATAAAGTCCCCTCGTTCAGGTGTACACCGTTATGTGCTTATACCTAGTGGTGATTATGCCCGTAAAGTGGAACAGGTTATGAAGCAAGAGCCAGTACCATCTACTTGCAATGGATGGGGAACCGGGAATAGTGGAATGCGTTATTTTGTAGTTCATGACTCCCATCCTGATAAGGCGATTTTTGTAGAAATAGGTCAGGATGCTCCGCTTTTTGATGAAAACAGCATTTCGTTTACTGATGATACTTGTGCGACGGATGTTTTGACTATGCAGGAAGGAATTCTTACTATTGGTCATGAAGTCCGGAGTTTCAGGCCAGATGGAAGTGACGAGGAGTTCTGGGTGGTAGATAAGACCGGTCGACTGATGGATATGTACGATAAGGCTACAGGGGGTATGAAGAATGGTAAACCGACTAAGGTTAGGCTTAAGCTGGAGTATAATGGTAAATGGGAAGACGGTTTCGCAGCAGAATATGCCGGTGTGTATTTTGTTCGAGAAGTATTGGCACTAGAAAAAGTTGATTAACCTGACTTTTCTTTATAGATACTATGAAAAACATTTTGCAGAAACTGCTTGTCTTGCAATTAGGGTTATGGCTTGTCTGTATTAGTTCTGCGGGTCAATTTGCCCAGTGGGTTAATCCTTTTATAGGGACAGATCGTTGCGAAACTTTTACTTTATGGGGAAATTATGGAGGAACTTATCCGGGAGCTGTATCTCCATGGGGAATGGTACAGCTTTCTCCCGAAACGAGTCGACGGCCGGCAGAATGTGGTTATTATTATAAAGATACATCCTTACTTTCTTTTTCCTGTCTGGCGCACCATAGTGGCTATCCCAACGGTTCGTCCGGCAGATTACATTTTACATTTGCCCCGCTTGTAAGCCAGCAAAATGTTGGTTGGGTTTCTGGAGGACGTTCTTTCTCACATTCGGAAGAGGAGGCAGTGCCCGGTTATTATGCTCTTGGTTTTCCGGAAGGTGATAAGATAGAAATGACCGCTACTCCTCATAACGGATTGTTCCGTTATACATCAGATGCAGAACAGACAGTGGTGACAGTTTTTGATGGTGGAAAACTGGAAAAGACAGACTCTGCAACTTTGCAAGCGTCCTATATGCATTCCATTATCCGTTTCAGTCAGCCTTGGCATTCTTGTATCATACGGAATGATACTGCTTATATTACTTTCAGAAAACTTCCTGAATCCGAAGGGTTGAATGTATGGCTCTCTGTTTCTTCTTCGAGTTTTGCAGCAAGCCGGGAGAATGCCCGTGGTGAAATTTCTGCATGGGATTTTGACAAGGTGTGCCAGCAAGTATACGCTTGTTGGAATGAAGAGCTGGATTGTGTATCTGTAGAAACCGCATGTAAAGATGATAAGGTGAAATTCTATACTGCATTGTATCATTCATTTTTATTTCCTTACATTGTATCTGATGTAGATGATGAATGTGTAAAATATACAGGCTTTTCTCCCTGGGACACTTTTCGAAGTCTGCATCCATTATTGTCGTTACTTAAACCAGAGCGTCAGCGGCAAATGGTTGCTTCCTTGATGCACGATTATCGTGCCGGTACTGCGTTGCCCAAGGGTCCTATGAGTGGTTTTCATATTATTCCTATTTTGCTGGATGCAGCGGTGAAAGAAACTGCAGGTTGGGATGTAAAGCAACTTTTTGAAGCTTCGCTGGCATTATGGAAGAGTTATCGCTCAAATCCTTTTTTGCATGATTATTTGGAGAATGGATTTGTTGATGCTTCACAGGAACGTTCCGTTAGTATTACTTCCGAATTGGCTTATAACGACTGGTGTCTTGCGCGCTTGGCAGTGTTGGCAGGTCAACCGGATGAAGCCCGATTGCATGCGGTACGTTCTTTGTATTATCGTAACTTGCTGGATACAGAAACCGGTTTTCTTTTGCCACGGAATAAAGACACTTTTTTGAAGAGTGCTGGCGAATTAGGTTATCAAGAAAGTAATAAGTGGACAGCTTCTTATTTTGCTCCCCATAATGTGAACGATTTGATAAATCGTATAGGAGGAAAAGAGGCTTTTGCAACTCGTTTGCAGACTGCTTTTAAGGAAGGGAAAATAGTATTTGATAATGAGCCGGTTTTTCACTATCCATATTTGTTTATTTGGGCCGACCGGCCAGATTTGACAATTCAGTATATCCGTCAGATTTTAGAGAATGATTTCCGGAATTCACCGGGCGGACTCCCAGGAAATGATGATTTAGGGGCAATGTCCAGTTGGTATGTACTCAGTGCTTTAGGGATATATCCGGCATGTCCAGGTACAGGAGAGTACCTGTTGACTTTGCCGTTGTTTGAGAAAGCAACGATTCAGACCGACTGTGGAAAGTTTGTAATCCAAAGACAAGGTATTGACAGGAAAGGTTCATTACCAGAAATATTTTTAGGCAGGAAAGCTATTTCTCGTTGGTTTGTATCGCATGATGACTTATTGCAGGCAGGTACATTGACCTTTAGTGCCCGAAATAAGCCGGTGGATTCTTTATCTACTGAGTTTCCTTATTCTGCAACAGCCGGTAAACCTGATTTTCGGTTGACAACTTTAAAGGCCGATTCAATAAAAATTCGTTCAGGAGTATCTGCATATTTACCTTTTACAGTTTCAAACAGAGGAGAATCAGGTTTGTATATAGCAACACTAAAAGATGGCGAACAACCGATAGCACATAAAAAGGTTTGTGTAGATTCGGGAAGGTCGGTTTCTGATTCGCTGTTATTTACTTGCTACCAGACTGGTTTGCATACATTGATGTTGGATGATCAGAAGCTTATTGTAGAAGTAAGTGATTCTGCTGTCCGTTGTGTTCCATTCGCATGTAAACAAATTGTGGCTCCTTCATTGCTTAAGTATGGTGATACGTTGCATGTCGAACTGTCTGTACAGAATATTACCGGAAAAACCTATAGCCGCCGATTGCCAATCTTTTTGGATCAAAACTTATATAAATATTTGGATGTTACACTTCAGCCTGGGCAAACCGCTTGTTATACATTGCAATGCCCCTCTCCTTCAAAGGGATTTCACAATTTATGTTTGTTGGGGCAGGAACATAAATTCAAAGTGTACAACAAGCCTTCAGAAGCCTGTTTGCTTTCGTTGGACTACGGTAATAGAAATGGCTGCATGGTAACAGATAATTCTGGCTTTGAGAATCATGCACAAGGACATGGGGCCTTACATTGGGAAAAATATTCTGTAGAAACCGGAGAGCAAGCTTACTTGACATTACCTGCTTCGGAGAGCTTGATGACAACTTATTCACAGCTCACCCTACTTGCCTGGATAGCGCCACAACACCCGGTTGCAGGCTATGCTGATTTTTTCACGAAAGGAGATTATACACTACTGAAGATGGAGGGGCCCGAAGATTTGGTCTTCTTTGCTGGAGGGTGGGGAAGAGGTGTCTGCCAGGTTAAGGTTCCTTCCGATTGGTATGGCCGTTGGCATTTAGTAGCCGGAGTATGCACGGGAGAATCCTTACGTTTATACATCGACGGCAAACTTCTTCAGGAAATACCTGTTCAGGGGAAGTTGTCGGCTACGGAAGTAAATTGGAATATAGGACGTAATGCAGAGATGCCTTTCAGCCGTTTTTCAGTAATGAAGCATGCCTATACACGTATCTATGGAGCGGCGTTGACCAGCCAGGAAATTGAAGAGATATATCGTTCTGAATGTAAGCAATTTCAGTTTTAATGATGTATGACAAGCTAATTTATTTTCTCCAGACCTTCTCAATAAATTGTTGGAGGATTATATTGGTTTTCTTGTTCAAATATTCATCTTCTATATTTCCTCCTAAAGCAGGGGGGAGCTCTCCACAGATATCTATTCCTATTACATTTTCGTAGCGCAGAATAAGGTCTAGTATTTTTTCCAGTTGTGGAAGACTTAATGAACCCTGATCCCAGTTCGTTTTAGCGTATTTTGGTGATAAAACATCTTTATCTATCGACAGATATACAGGCCATTTTAAGTGCATTTTTGCAAAAAGCTGCCACGTTTCTTTATTTACTTTGTATTCTTCGCCAAAGAAAATGATTTTGTCCTTATAGTATTCTGTTTCCTTCCGGAGTTTTTCTGAAGCACCGATGATACAAACTTTCTGAAGATAGTTATTAGTTTGTAGCATTTCCTGTACCCAGCTGCCACACGACAGTAAATTTTCGAAAAGAGGAGGTTGCATGTCAGGATGGTGGTCAAATAAAATTAGAACAAATGGATAGTCAATTTTGTCAGTCCAGAATTTACTGATATAATGATAATCGCCTGAATCAATCCAATGTATTCCATGTGGAGAATAGGGCTTGATAAGTTGTTTTAATTTTTGGCAACCGTCCTGATCACAATAGCAATCAGTTCCATTCAGATGTGTACAGTTTATATATCTGCATGAAATATTTTGTGCTAATTTTTCAATATCGTATGTATGCGTAAAGTTTAGGACAACAGTTTGGCATCTGGTGGCTGATTCTTTTTCTGCTTGTTTCATCTTATTAATTTTAATTTTGTCGATTAAAGTTAGACGAAATTCGTGTATGTGATTTTTTATTTATGCAAAGAGTTATTATTTAATTTAAAATGTATATCTGTATATAGAGTATGTGACTTTTAAACGAAACTGTAGCTCTATACTTTACAATATTATTTGTAAAAATCAAACTTGTTTTTGGTATTCTACATAATAAAGAATATTCTTCTAATCAAATTCTAATAATACTCTAATTCTCTTCTAACGGCTTTCTTGAGAGCAGCTGCTTACTTTTGCAGCGTGAAAAGGAACAATAATATTCATCTTTTAGAGAAAGGAGGAAGCAATGATGAGAGAAAAGAAGTATTGCGTATGCTTTGCGATGGTGATGATGGGAGGGATGTTGAATGGTGTTGTGTGTGCTGGAGTTCCAGAACTTACTTATACTACAGAAATGCAGACCGATTTCCGGAAAGGAGTAAACTGGGTAAATCTGTTGCGTGCTGATTTCTCTTGTTCTTTAGGAAGAGGCTTTCAGTTGGATATGGCAAGTATCAGCATCTCAGAAACCAGAAGCGAGCCGCTGGTAGCAGATTTACAGGTTTTTTCTAATATTGAAGAAGAAAATTTACCTTTTGCACCTGCTGTATTGGGAATAACCTATAGCAAAGGAAATTCAAGGCTTTTTGCAGGTATCCGAAATGTGAATGAAGATTATTTTACTTCGCCCTGTACTTCTTTTTTCACGAATAGTTCGTGTGGGATTTTTCCGACTTTGTCAGCCAGCTATCCATTGGCTAACTATCCGAAAGCCTCGCTAGGTGTGGATTATAAATTAAGGTTTCGTGAATGGATGATGGAATTATCGGTTTATAATGGTACTGGATATAGTGACCTGGCTGGGAGAGAGAATATATTTCGATTTTGTCCTTCTTCTGATGGAGTATTGGGACTAGCAACGGTTAATTATCAGAAAAATGGAAATGGATATTATATGGGGGCTGGTGTACATCGTAGCCTGTGTACTGGTGATGAAATGGGAACTGAAGAAGCATTCACATCGCAATCGAAAAAAAGAGTAACTTGGGCCTGGTGGACTTACTTGGAACAACGTATCGGACACAATATGTATGCTTTGTTGCAATACTCTGTCAATCCATCTGTACAAGAGGGTTGCAGGAGTTATGCCGGAGTGGGATGTGTGGTAGAGGCAGGAAAGTTTTCGGCCGGTGTTTTTACAGATTATGCTGATTTTATATGCGCTCATGAGTGGGCGACGGAACTTTCATGCAAATTAGCATGCTCTGACCATATGTTTCTACAGCCGGCAGTACATTTTATACAGAACAGTTCAGGAAGTTATACGGCTGCATTGATACGCATGCAGTATAGTTTTTGAGCTTATTGCCGGAGAATCTTCATGGCAATATCCATATAAGTGATGATATCTGTTGTCAGCTCCCGCTGGTATACATTACAGCGTTTGTGGCCTAACCGCACCACAATAGCGTCCATGCTGGGAATAGCTATAATGTACTGTCCCAGCATGCCCCGCATATATGGATTGACTTGTCCGTGATAATGCATGATCCAAGTCTGAAAACCGTAGTAATTCAATGAATCCTTTCCCCACTGGTCTTTCAGGTAGGATGCAGGGCGGATAGCTTCTTCCATATATGCTTTTGAGACCAACTGCTTGCCAAACCAGTCACCTTTATGCAACAACAGTCTTCCGAAGCGTGCTACATCTCTGGCTGTCGTGTGGAAACAGCAGAAGGCCTTTTCATCCCCATTCGGCTTGTCAAGCAGCCAATATGCATTTCTTTCAGCCTGCATGGGTCGCCATAATTTCTGTTCGGCATAGTCGCTGATGGTCATTCCTGTAGCTGCTTCCACTACAAAAGCCAGTAGTTGCGTTTCACCGCTGCGATAGCTGTATTGTACGCCAGGGGTATCTTTAACTTCCAAACCTGTAACCAGTTGGTATAGGTCGTTTCCATAATATCCGTGTGTAGTGACTGAAAAGAGTGAGGCATACGACTCATCCCACTCCATTCCACCACTCATCGTTAACAGATTCCGTATGGTGACATCAGCCTGCTTTCCCTGCGTATATGTAGGAATATAGCGGCTTACAGGGTCATCCAGACTTTGGATTTTACCTTCCTCCAATGCAATACCTGTCAGTAGTCCCACAATGGTCTTTGTAGCCGAATAGATATTGGACGTTCTGTGGTCATCCCATCCGTTGCGATAACTCTCGAATAAAATACTGTCGTGGCGGATGACCAGAAAAGCTACTGTTTTCAGGTCGTCCAGATAGGCTGCGTCTTTTTCTTCCAGCCGGTATTGGTTGTATGCCTGTGCATGAGGCCATAGGCGCACATTTTTAGGGGCATGAACTGTATGACGGTCGAAAAGCTCCAAGTCGTCTATCGTCGGCATTAAGTGAATTAGTGCCTGACGGGCATAATATGGAAGCGAAAAGAATGTGACTGCCAATATGCTTAAAATCGCTATAAGTATAATGCTTGTTTTCTTTTTATTCATTTTTTTTCATCGGCTAATGTATTCATATACTGTGCAGGTGTCATACCAAACTCTTTGTAAAAAGCACGATAGAATGTACTTCTGCTGTTAAATCCAGCTTCTCCAGCGATTGCTTCAATTGAGTAATTTTTGTTTCCTCTCATCAGTTTTATGGTATACTCCACACGCAGTCTATTTATATAATCGTTCAGATTTGTAGCATTGGCATAGCGTTGCAATAGGCTGCTTAGGTTGTTTTTATGAATACCTGTTATACGCAGTAATTCATCGCGTCCAAATCGAGGTTGCAGGAAAAGTTGCTGCTCTATCACAAGCCGTTCCATTCGTATGAAGGTTTCATAATCTTTGTCAGAAAACTTGTCCGTTTCTGTAGCTTTTATCTGAGTAGGTTCTTCCTTGACGGAGGTTTCAGAATCAGATACTTCCTGTTTATTATTTGTTTTGGAAAAAAGGCGTCGCAATTCTTCGCGTTGTTCCAACAATTCATCTATTTGGCGTGCTGCAATACGATTACGATTGCTTACACGGAGGAAGTTGATATAAACTACTACAGCAAGTATAGTTAGCAACCCTAGAACTATAATAGCTCCTAATAACAATAGGGAGTTTTGTTGCGCTTTGGCTTGTTCTTCTTTTAACTGTAGCTCTTTTTCGTTAACTTTAAAAAGGGTGGCCAGTTCTTGTGCTCGACTATTTTTCTGGCGAGAATAAATACTGTCTGCCAGTACTAATGCCCGTTCGTTGCAAGTAGCCATACGACGATAGTCACCTAGTGCGCCTGCAGCCCTGGCTTCGTATTCCAGTAACAGGCGATACTGGCTGTTTATAGTATCTTTCCAATAAGATTTAAGTATCTGTACTTTTTGTAGTATGTCCTTATGGCGCTTGGCATTTTGGAGATACGGCAGAATATTGTAGCCGCTATCAATGCGTTTGGAAAAGTTTGTTTGCATAAAAGCTTGATAAGCTTCTTCTGCTTTCTCTTTTTGTCCCATAAACAAATATAGGTTTGCCATTTTTGAGTAAATATAAGCTTTCTGTTGATCAATGTATCCGGGTGGAGGGCCTGGCATGTTTTTCATGCGTTCCAGTAATTCACTTCGCTGTATTACCGCGTTTAGAGCTTCTTCATAACGCTTTTCTTCTATTAATTCATTTATCAGTAGTCCATAAGCGTATGAAACTTGTGCCAGTTCTCTTACATTTTCTGATTTGCTACCATTATCAATAATTTGTTTGAGATAAATATATCCATCATTATTTTGCCCTAATTGGTATAAAGTGTTGGCTAGATGGCTTAGTAATGCATATTCAACCACTCGAATGTTCAGATTGCGTGCGAGCTCTATGCTTTCTTGAGCTACTTGAATTGCTTCACTATATTTACCTTGACTTTGTAGGGCATCTACAAGTGAGGATAATGCTTGCAAGCGAAGGCGTGGATTGGGAGTTGCTTTTTCTGCAATCAGGGCACGCCGGAGGTAGAGCTCTACTAAGGAAGGTGAATCCAGATTTTGATTTCCATGTACCATTGAGCGTAAATAGTTTATACGGGCAGGTGTTATTACTTTTTGTTCTTCTGCTTTATCCAGTAGGAATAAAGCACTGTCAATATTGGTTAACTGGTATGCGTATATGGCTTTTTCCAGTTCTAAACTGTCGCTTTTTGAAGATTGGGCATGAATGCATCCCGGAAATAAAAAACATAATAAAAATATAAGGAGATTAATTTTCATAGGTTAATCTTATTTATATCTTATATTGTGAAATGGTTGTGAATAAGTTACAAATGGACTGAATTATGACTATTTCAATTCTTTAAAAGCTTCCGCAAAGAACTGATTGAACCATCTAATATTTTGATTGGTTACTTCATACTTTGTTGATTTTTTAATATAAATAGCAACCACTTCACCATAGTTAGAGTTTCCATTTACGAATGTGATATTATCAAATAAATGTAAATTCTGTTGAACTCGCTTAATTCCTTCATAGAAGTTGTATTCTATTATAGGTCGTTCAACATTGTGACCTCCATATAATTTACGTTGGTCCACTCTCATGCAACATTCGGCAATCGTTTCAATTCCAAAGTAAAACAGACTGATTTTATGTCCAGCAGATTTGAATTCATCAATCATGTTTAAGATAAGGTCATTGGAAAAATTGGTCTCAAAGGCAAAATCTTTATGTAATGAAATTGCATTTTCTTTTTGGTTTTGTAATTCGCTAGCCACTGTACCACCAATCCACCGTTCTTCCCATTCTGGATGTTCCTTACGTAAATTGAGTGCAAGCAAATCTCCATCGAAAGATTTACAGTGAATGTAGTAAGGGGATAATCTACTTTTTCCAGCTCCGTTGGGACCTGCTATGACTGTAAATTCTGGACGTGCTTCCAGTCTTCTATTTATTTAATAAATAAGCATATCTGCCTTTTCCTTTATCAGCAGTTCGTGAAATAATTTGATAGCTTCTTGTATTTATATCATAGCTTACCAAATCTTCACTACCATCTGGGTTTGCTAAATAGTAATTTCCTTCTTTATCCCAAAAAGGTATGGAAATTCCTTTAGCCCATCCTTCCAAGTAAATGTGCTCTACTTCTTTGCGTACTTCTTCATTTACTTCTTTGATGGTCTTTCCATTAGATAGTTTGATGTTTTCTATTTCAGCGTATTCACACATGATTATCAATGCTTTGTTACTACAAAGATAGTATAAATTACAGTTTTACCCTAATTTATGTGTATATTGTTTCTGTTTAATTTTTATTGCAACATTTTATTGATTGGGGCTTATAATCTGGATATTTCCTTAAATGTAGTAGCTCTATAAAAGAAAAACAGCATAAGAGTTTTTAGGCCCAAATACTATCTCATAACAGAAGCAATAAAAGTAGGTTTTGTATCCAGTTCTTTTGGATGATATATAGCTATGCACATCTTTCACCATTTACTGTGAGTGCTATTTCTATTGATGCCGTACCATCTTTTTTAACTCTGTTATCTCTTATGGCAAAGAGAATAGAAAATGAACTTCTTACCATAGTTTAATCATTTAAAATTAGACATTGGGAGTTCTTTTTAGATATGATATATCTTTCTGTGTATTAGATAGATGAATCGAGTTTTGCGACCACTTTTGAAAAAATGGGAAAATGGTCGCAAATTGGTCGCAAAACACCCTCTTTTTAGCCCATTTTTAAGGATAATCAGTCGCTTCTTAACCTTAGAAAAACAAGCCTGATTTAAGTGATATTCAGCCTTAATTCAGTATCTACCTACAACTATTTATAAGAAGAAAAGCAAGCAAAAAGTAACAGGAAATTATCTTCTATTCATGAAGTACGGGTAAAATAAAAATCCCCATAACTCATAGAGTTACAGGGATTTATTATCTTGATTAAGTATAGATTACTTATTCAAAGCAGTAGCAACGTCAACTGCACAAGCTACTGTACAACCTACCATCGGGTTGTTACCGATACCCAGGAATCCCATCATTTCTACGTGAGCAGGAACTGATGAAGAACCAGCGAACTGAGCATCTGAGTGCATACGCCCCATAGTATCTGTCATACCGTAAGAAGCAGTGACCTAGCATCCCTGCAACCTTCTTAATTAACTATAAATCAAATCTATAGTGACAATAGACAAACTCCGTGTAAATAAATAAAAGAACTAATTATAAAAATGGGCTGCATTATGGCCAAATTCCCAATGCAATTCCGTTTGTAAGAGAAATCCATGTTTGGATTAAGACCGTGTTCTGATTTGAGTGTCGATAAAGTATAAATCACCGTCAATGCCATAAAGTACATTGTTAGGAACTACATCAAACACTTCATATTCTGAATTATGATATTCGTCGTAATAGTCCATTTCAAAGCCTAATGCTTTCATATAGGTAGCTATTTCATCTTCTGTAGCTTCTCGTTCAGCCAAAATGTAAGGTTGTATAAGAACTGCACAGAATTCTTGTTGGCTATTATAGGCGAAACCTATCATCTGATAAGGTACGTTACCAAATAACTTGTTGTGTGCATTTATGCGGATGAAGAAATTCTCCAAATCATCACCTGCGTATTCAAAATTATTCAGTTTAATAACGATATTATCTTTATTTCCTGTATAGACTTCGTTTTCTCCACCTTTACTAAGAAATTCAACATTTAGTTCAGAAAGAGAAATCCATAATTTGTTGGAATTGGCGAAGTCAATCAGCTCTTTTGTTTGCCCTCTCTTATAGCTCTCTGTTGGTTCAAGCGTTCCTGCTGTTTCCTTTTCTCTTCTAGCGATATAGGCTGCTTGCTCCAAGATGCTATTGATTGGCGAGTGCGTTCTATCCATTCTTTGTGAAATTCATTTATATATTCCATAAATCTTATGTTTATGAGTTTAAAACAAAGATAGTTATTCCTTTTTTAACTTCCATGATTGGTACGACATTTTATTTCTTGGGGGGTATAATCTGGATATTTCCTTAAAATGTAGTAGCCTATAAAAGAAAAACAGCATAAGATTTTTTTAGGCTCAAATGCTATCTTATTTAAAGCAATAAACGTAGGAAATCCAAGGAATCACTAAAGCTATTAATATGAGTAGTAAGCAGCAATTCTTTACTCTTTTTTTCTTTATATTATAAACAAGGGCTGGTATAAGTATTAATATGCTAACTATTAACAGCCAGTTTTCTATGGAATTAATGCATTCCAGTCTTTCCTTGAAGATGGAATTATATAAACGACTATATCTTTCTTCTTCTGTTATCAAACTATGTATAAATGCTCTGACCGCACAAATGCTCATTGATAAACAAACTGGTATTTTTATATCTTCCAAGAATCTCATATTTCCAATAACTGAAAAATAAATGAACTGACATTATTACCAACCATTACCAATAGTTTAGGAACTATAAACAGTAGCAACAAAAGTAGGCTTTGTATCCAGTTCTTTTGAGTAATATGATATATAGCCACGCCTGTTATAAATGCTCCAATAACCCACCATGAAATCTCATATTGCTTTAGTAGATATTCATCATAGTAGGGTAATGGTTTACTTATAAGGATAAGACTTAATATCCATATAATATAGATAGCTTTCCAGTCTGTACAGTATTTTAGTAATTTCATTTACAATGGCTTTAAAACAACTTTATCTGAACTTCTATTATTTTATGGCTTGCCCAGATAAAGTGTTCAGTTCTAATAGATTGTTTTCTAAGATAGAGGTAGATTTAGATTGCAAAGTGCTGTCTATGTTTATATTGTCTTGAATATTATTTTTGTATGATTCGCAAGATATAAAACTAAAGTAAAAGATACTATATAATAATATTTTCTTTCTCATATTGTTAATCTGAATCTTTTGTGCTGTTTTTTATAAGGAATATGATAAGTCCTCCAATAAAAAAGCCTGCAGTGAAAACTGAAAATATATCCATTTACTTTAAATTCTAATTATATAGGTTCTTCAAGAACTCCTTTTGTGTACAAATGTTTCCATCAGCATTATAATATGTCTGATTATTTTATTTAGTTATTCCATCTTTATCGTAAATCGTAACGCATTTATAGCCATTATCTGTTACATGTTCTTTCTTTACGACAATCCCAGATTCATAAAAAACTTTCATATTAGGATTTCCAGTTGGTATAGAAACGCCTGTGAATGGACTGTTATCACCTTTTTTATATACTATATATTTCCCGTTTTCCACTCTATCTTCTAAATCAGAGCTTTTGGCTTGGTTATTGCATGAACTAATTCCAATGCTTAATGCAACCAATAATGAACTTGTCAATAATCCTATTATTTTCATTTTTTAATTGTTTATGGATTCTATCGAATTAATAGAATCGTTATTTACATGTTTGTTATTTGATTGACGAACTTTCATTTTATCTTTAACAGACTGGTCGTTTACAATTTCTCTTAATCTTTCAACTCTTATTCCATAATTAAAACTTTGTGTACCATTAATGCCAGCAAAATTTATTGCTACTAATTCTCCATATTGATTAACAACAGGGCTGCCACTTGAACCTTGTAAGGCAGGTATTGAGTACATTATCTTAATGCTATCAGTATTTTGGCTGATATAACCTTGAGTAATTTGCGCCTTAATTCCATCATTAGTTGATGCTAATGTTGGTCCTTGATTGAAACCAATCATATATAATTTAATTTCTTCATCACTAGGAATTTTATTATTATTATAAAGATTAAAGATGTATTTATCTTGTGGTATAGTGAACCAACTAATTATCCCAGCATTCTGAATGTTACTCCAACCTACTTCCGCTTGTTCATAAGACCATTTAGGAGTTTCTTCTAATCTGCAAACATTCCAAAAATTGCTACCATCAGCTATCTGGATAATTCCTAAATCATAGTTGGGAACATCTTTTACTACGAAACAATCTATTAAATCATTACTTGATGTTATATGGCTTCCGTTATATGCTATTTTGATTTCAGAACAAAGTTCAACATCAAAGTTACTTAAACTTAAGTCTTTTATGCGGTTGTTTCTATATTGGGTAAATGTGTCTATCCATTTCCTGCTGGATTGAATTCCATCCATCATCATAGCATAACCTTGTGAATCGAGTTTTTTATTATCTCTAATTTCTTTTTCAAATATTTCTAAACGTTTTCTTGTTTCTTCAAGTTGTTGATTACAATAATCAATCTGCTCCTTTAAATATCTAATCAATGCTTGATAGATAAGAGTTTTGTCAGTAGTAGGATTGATAACGTGACTGTTTGTAACAATCGTTCCTCTTGGAGATATGATGAATCCAGTACCAAATATTGTACTTTTAATCGTATCATTTACTTCATCAAAATTATTGGATATAGTGTGGGATATGTTTTTTAATTTCCCATCTCGTAATTTAGAAAAGACATAATTGGTTGAATAGAATCCATTATCTGATAGTGTGATTTTATAATAATATGTATTCTGAATCAAGACTACTCCAGAAGAAGCCTGTTCATATAGTTGTTCTTGTGTGTAACTATCCTTTTTAGATGTACATGCCATCATACTAAGAATAATTAATCCGTAAAGAAGATGTTTCATCGTTTCTTGAGATTATGCCTACCTGCTCCCTTGAATAAGCTATAAATAGATAAGGTGTGGAAGCTATATTTGCCTTATCCTGTTTCTTGGGCTTCTCGCATTGCCTTTTGGTACGGATAAAACAATAGCCCCACACCAAACGGTATATAGAAACCTTACAAACATAAGGTAGGTATATATCAAGTGCGGGTGCTATTGCTATCATCTTCGTACCGTTTTTAAATTTTGCGAGAATCTAAGAAACAGAAGATAATTTCAATAACACCTTTCGTTAATTATGTCCTTTCAGTTTGTTAACACTATAACTCACTGAAATTGTTGCAAATTTAGCGAAAGGTTTTGATATTTTGAAAGGAAAGTAAATTATAATATATGTAAGCATCCGATAAAGTACACATTGTAGATTCATAAAACAACAAACTCTTCTTATCAACGAATATAAAGTTGATAAGAAGAGTTTGCTATTCTATTGTACCTCTATTAGATTTCAATTGGATTTTCGTTGGACTTCTTCAACTTCCAGACATCCGGAAGCAGTTCCCGGATATCTTTGCCGGAATCTTTTTCCTGATAGTATGGAAGTCTGGCAATGACATCGTTCAGCCATTCTCTTGGATTGACTTCCTGTGCCTTGCAGGTGGCAAGCAGTGAACAGATGACCGCTGTATTTTCCGCGGCCTCATGATTCCCGCAGAAGAGGAAGTTCTTTCTTGAGAGCGTCAGAGGACGTATCGCATTTTCAGCCAGATTATTGTCTATCTTTATATTGCCGTCCTTGAGGAAGGCCTTCATTCTTGGCCATAACGGATACGCATAGGAAATGGCCTGTCCCATCCGGCTTTTGGGCGGAACCTTGACATATGTGCCTTCCATCCATTTCTCAAAGGAATCCAGCAGGGGGACGGACTGACAGAGCCGCAGTTCACGCCGTTCTTCCGCCGTATATTCCCGGGAGTCGGCAAAGTGTTCTATGCGATATATTTCCTGTATTGTTTTCAAGGCATGTTCTGCCAGACTTCTGTTCTCCTCCAGAGCCGTCTCAAAATGACGTCTGATATGGGCCAGGCAGGCTATGAGGCACACTCCTTCAGTACCTTCAAATACATTGTAGGCACTGTAACCGTCACTCTGCAGATATCCCTTGAAGTCTTTCAGAAGTTTCCTTATAGTCTGTCCCGAACGGGAGCCGTCATCGTAATGGAAGATGACCAGCTTTTCCATGACCGCCCTGACCATCCACAGATACTCCTTGTCGGCCTTCCCCTTTCCCTTGCTGATCACCCTTATGGTGGTCTCGTCCGCCTGAACATA
>ENA-UEQH01000410-UEQH01000410.1-human-gut-metagenome-genome-assembly--contig:-NODE-410-length-24710-cov-41.590387_pt1 | contig 24710 bp, 19 predicted proteins | sample MGYA00242945_ERZ507943 | MGnify/ENA primary metagenome ERZ507943 (study PRJEB26167, sample SAMN06115418) | human gut metagenome | host: Homo sapiens | place: China:Hubei | collected 2015-03-06... | reverse complement strand
GATTGTAGCACAACCTAAAACCGGTAAGACTATCTTAATGAAGGACATTGCCAATGCCATTGCAGCCAACCATCCGGAAGTATACATGATTATGCTGCTGATTGACGAACGTCCGGAAGAAGTTACCGACATGGCACGCAGCGTCAACGCAGAAGTGATTGCATCTACGTTCGATGAACCGGCTGAACGCCACGTAAAGATTGCAGGCATCGTACTGGAAAAAGCCAAACGTATGGTGGAATGCGGACACGATGTGGTGATTTTCCTGGATTCTATTACACGACTGGCACGTGCCTACAATACGGTTTCGCCAGCATCAGGTAAAGTTCTTTCGGGAGGTGTGGATGCCAATGCGCTTCACAAACCGAAACGCTTCTTCGGTGCGGCGCGTAACATCGAAGGCGGTGGTTCATTGACTATCATTGCAACAGCACTGATTGACACCGGCTCTAAAATGGATGAAGTTATTTTTGAAGAATTCAAGGGCACGGGTAACATGGAGCTTCAGCTCGACCGCAACTTGAGCAACAAACGTATATTCCCGGCAGTGAACATTGTTGCTTCGAGCACCCGTCGTGATGACTTGCTGTTGGATAAGACGACACTTGACAGAATGTGGATTTTACGCAAATACCTCTCGGATATGAATCCGATAGAAGCAATGGACTTCGTAAAAGACCGTCTGGAAAAAACCAAGGACAACGACGAATTCCTGCTTAGCATGAACTCATAAACAAAAAACTCCCGGTCAGTTTTGCAATCGCTTGCAAAAACTGACCGGGAGTTTTATTTTATCTCAAAAATTCCGGATATCAGAATGGAAGATCATCTTTTTCATCACCTGCCGCAAAATCAACCGGGGCAGCCGGTGCTGCATTCATCGGCGGGAAAGAAGGATCAGGCATTGGAGCTGCGGTTGCTGCACCGACACGTTCTACTTTCCACGCACGGATACTGTTGAACCAGCGTCCTTGCCATTCACGGGCATCAATATCGAATGACACATTAAGTTCCTCACCTATCTGGATATTGAATTGCTGAATTTTATCTGCTCCGAAAACGTCGAAACACATTCTTCTGGGATACTGATCGTGTGTTTCAATCACATATTCCTGTACTTTCCATTCGTTTCCAGACTTGGAAACACCGCCTCTGGGTTCGAGAACGGCTATTACTTTACCTGATAATTCCATATATTCATTTCGTTTTAAAACTAGTGCGAAAGTACATCTTTTAGGGGAAGTATACTAATTTTTATCTCTTTTTTTTGCGGTTCATACGCAATCTTTTCGTACTTTTGGCAGTTAAATAATTCAATTTGAAAAGATTGATTTTAGTCAGAAATAATATAAAATTTATATAAACAATATGAAATTCATAGTTTCCAGTTCAGCTTTTTTTAATCATTTGCAAGCTATCAGCCGAGTAATCAACTCTAAAAACTCACTTCCTATCCTGGATTGTTTCCATATCAAACTGCAGGACGGAACGCTGGAGCTCACAGCATCCGACAATGATACAACGCTGATTACTTCGCTCGAAGTGACAGAATACGAAGGAGACGGAAGTTTTGCCGTATCTTCTAAAACGCTGCTCGAAGCATTGAAAGAAATCCCGGAACAGCCTTTGAGCTTTACGGTAGACACCAACAGCCTTGAAATTACGGTTCGCTATCAGAACGGACAATATAGTCTGGTAGGACAAAATGCCAACGAATATCCTACTCTGCCTGTATTGAACGAAGGTGCGGTACGATTCAACATGGGGGCAGACATTCTGCTGAGCGGTATCAACCGCAGCATTTTTGCTACAGCAGACGATGAATTGCGTCCTGTAATGAATGGTATCTATTTTGACATCAATACAGAAGATATTACGCTGGTTGCATCAGATGGTCACAAACTGGTGCGTTGCAAAATATTCACACCATCACAGAATGAAAAAGCAGCATTTATCCTGCCTAAAAAGCCTGCCAACCTGCTTAAAAACTTGCTGGCTAAAGAGCAGGGGGATGTGAACATCTCATTCGATGACCGCAATGCCATGTTTATCATGGAAAGTTTCTGCATGATATGCCGACTGATTGAAGGACGCTATCCGAACTACAATTCTGTAATTCCGCAGAACAATCCACATAAGGCTATTATTGACAGAATATCATTTATCAGTGCATTAAAGCGTATTGCGGTATTCTCTCCACAGTCGAGCAATCTGGTGAAACTGGCGCTGAATGACAACTTCATCAAAATCTCGGCACAGGATCTTGACTTCTCGACTTCGGCAGAAGAAACCATCAACTGCCAGTATAGCGGCAGCGCCATGAGCATCGGTTTTAAATCTCAGTTCCTGATTGACATTCTGAATAACATTTCTTCTCAGGATGTAGTGTGCGAACTGGCCGACCCATCGCGTGCGGGAGTTATCGTACCGTCTGAACAGGAAGAAAACGAAGACCTGCTGATGTTGTTAATGCCAATGATGCTCAACGACTAAAATTCCAATCTTAAAAAACAAGCAACCATGAAGCTTAATCTGAAAAATCCACTGGTGTTCTTTGATTTGGAAACAACCGGTACCAATATAAATACAGACCGTATTGTCGAAATTTGCTACCTGAAAGTATATCCTAATGGAAACGAGGAAAGCAAAACCATGCGTATCAATCCGGAAATGCACATTCCGGAAGCCTCATCTGCCATACATGGTATTTACGATGAGGATGTAGCAGACTGTCCGACTTTCAAAGAGGTAGCAAAAGATATTGCACGCGACATTGAGGGAGCCGATTTGGCAGGATTTAACTCCAACCGTTTTGATATTCCTGTATTGGCTGAAGAATTTCTGCGTGCTGGCATAGACGTAGACCTGAAAAAACGGAAATTCGTTGATGTGCAGGTGATTTATCACAAGCTGGAACAGCGCACTTTGTCGGCTGCCTATAAATTCTATTGTGGAAAAAATCTGGAAGATGCACATACAGCCGAAGCGGATACACGTGCTACCTATGAAGTACTGAAAGCACAGCTGGACCATTATCCTGAAGTTCTGGAGAATGACATCAACTTTTTGTCGGACTACTCCAGCTACAACAAAAATGTAGATTTTGCAGGACGTATCATCTACAATGACAATGATGTGGAAGTTTTCAACTTCGGAAAATACAAAGGCATCCCCGTCACTGAAGTCCTGCAAAAAGACCCGGGTTATTTCGGTTGGATTATGAACGGAGATTTTACTTTGAATACCAAAAATGTATTGACCAAAATCAGATTACGCACCAGCGGTCTGGCTAAATAAACCTATGAAAGGAAAGAAAATCGTACTCGGTATAACAGGAAGTATAGCAGCTTACAAGGCTGCTGTACTTATTCGTGCACTAATCAAGAAAGGAGCAGAAGTGCAGGTTGTCATCACACCGGCCGGAAAAGAATTCATTACCCCTATCACGCTGTCGGCACTGACCAGCAAACCCGTTATCAGCGAATTTTTCTCACAGCGTGACGGTACGTGGCACAGCCATGTAGATTTGGGATTGTGGGCCGATGCAATGGTAATTGCTCCTGCTACAGCTTCTACCATCGGGAAAATGGCAAACGGGATAGCCGACAATATGCTCATCACCACCTATTTGTCGATGAAAGCACCTGTTTTTGTCGCCCCGGCAATGGACTTGGATATGTTTGCACATCCGGCAACCCAGAAGAATCTGGAAATACTCCGCTCATACGGAAACCATATCATCGAGCCCGGTGAAGGAGAACTGGCAAGTCACCTCGTAGGTAAAGGCAGAATGGAAGAGCCCGAAAAAATAGTGGAAGTTCTGGAAGCTTTTTTCAACCGGGAACAAGACTTGAAAGGAAAGAAAGTACTGATTACAGCTGGTCCTACTTACGAAAAAATAGACCCTGTACGCTTTATAGGCAACTATTCTTCTGGCAAAATGGGTTATGCACTGGCCGAAAGTTGTGCCCGCCGCGGTGCTGAGGTTACTCTGATAAGCGGTCCCGTACAGGTAAAAGCACAACATCCTTCCATTAAAGTTACCAAGGTGGAAAGCGCACACCAGATGCATGAGGCTGCCATAGAAGCTTTTCCAACTTCGGATGCAGCCATTCTCTGTGCCGCTGTAGCCGATTTTACCCCTGAAGTAAAAGCCGACCAGAAAATTAAAAGAGAAAAAGAAGACCTCATACTCAGACTGGTCCCGACGGAAGATATTGCCGCTGCATTGGGTAAAATAAAAAAAGAGAATCAATGCCTGGTAGGTTTTGCACTTGAAACCAACAACGAACTGGCCAACGCCCGACATAAACTGGAAAAAAAGAACTTTGACTTCATTGTCTTAAACTCTTTGCAGGATGCGGGAGCCGGATTTCAATGTGATACCAACAAAATAACGATTGTAGACAAGGAAAAGGCAATTCCATATCCTTTAAAAACCAAGACAGAGGTAGCCGATGACATCATCGACCGTCTGGCCAATTTATTGCAATAATATGCTTAAATCCATCTTTATACAAAATTATGCACTGATAGACAAGCTGGAAATAAATTTCAATCCAGGATTCTCAGTCATAACAGGTGAAACCGGTGCCGGTAAATCTATTATATTGGGAGCCATCGGACTACTGCTAGGGCAGCGTGCCGATGCCAAAGCCATAAAGAACGGTGCTCCCAAGTGCATTGTAGAAGCACATTTCTACATTGCTCCCTATCACATGGATGCCTTTTTCGAAGAACTGGAACTGGAGTTCGACCCGGAAGAATGCATCTTGCGCCGGGAAGTATATGCCAACGGAAAAAGCCGCGCTTTTATCAACGACACCCCAGCATCGGTGAACCAGATGAAAGCACTGGGAGAAAAGCTTATTGATGTACACAGTCAGCACCAGAACCTGCTGATAAATAAAGAGGGATTCCAACTCAATGTCGTTGATATTCTGGCTCAGGATGATATGGAGCTGAATACCTACAAAAAATACTATCTGGAGTATTGCACGGTAAGCAAGCAACTCAAAGAGTTTATAGCCCAAGCTGAGCAAAGCAAGAACGATGAAGATTATATTCGCTTCCAGCTCAGCCAGTTGGAAGATGCCCGCTTACAAGACGAAAACGAACAACAGGAGCTGGAAGAGGAAGCCGAAACCTTGAGTCATGCCGAAGAAATCAAAGCAGGTCTGTACAAGGTTGACCAGCTGCTGAACAATGAGGGCAACAGCATTCTGTCGGCAACCAAGGAGTGTCTGCAAATAACCCAAAACACATCGCGCGTATACAGTCCTGCATCCGAATGGGCCGAACGGCTAAACAACTGTTACATTGAGCTGAAAGAACTGGCACATGATATTGCCAATGGACAAGAAGAAATAGAATATAACCCAGCACGGCTGGATTTCGTTAACGAAAGACTGAACCTGATTTATTCACTGGAACAAAAACACCGTGTCAAAACAGTGAAAGAATTGATAGAGCTTACTGATTCCTACAAGCGACAACTGGATGCCATTACCTCGTTTGATGACACCATAGCCGAACTTGAACAGAAAAAAGATGCACTCTACCAGCAGGTACTGGAAAAGGCAGCCCTGCTTACACAGAAACGTACAACAGCCGCCCATTCCATTGAAACGCGTATGATGGAACTGCTCATTCCACTGGGGATGCCCAATGTACGCTTCGCCATAGAGCTGATTCCCCGCAAGGAACCCGATGCTTCGGGTATGGACATGGTAAACTTTCTATTCTCGGCCAACAAGAACGGAACGTTGCAAAATGTAGCTTCTATTGCGTCGGGCGGTGAAATAGCCCGCGTAATGCTTTCACTCAAAGCCCTGATAGCAGGTGCAGTGAAATTGCCTACCATCATTTTTGATGAAATCGATACGGGTGTATCCGGCTCGATTGCTGAAAAAATGGCCTACATCATGCAAGATATGGGACGCCAGAACCGTCAGGTTATCAGCATAACCCACCTGCCGCAGATTGCTGCCCGTGGTGGGACTCATTATAAAGTTTATAAGAAAGATACAGAAACCGGAACCAGCAGCTATATCAACTGCCTGAGTCAGGAAGAACGTATCCAGGAAATAGCCAATATGCTAAGCGGAGCTACTCTTACTGAGGCAGCCATGAATAATGCACGTGCATTATTGGAACAAAATTCGTAACAAGAAAGAAAAAATAGTATGATAGAAAAGAACGAAATGATTTTTGGCGTACGCGCCGTAATTGAAGCCATTCAGGCAGGCAAGGAATTTGATAAAATTCTTGTAAAAAAAGATATTCAGAGCGATCTCTCGAAAGAACTGTTTGCAGCACTTAAAGGAACTAACATTCCGGTGCAGCGTGTACCGGTAGAACGTATCAACCGCATCACACGTAAAAACCATCAGGGGGTAGTGGCATTTATTTCTGCCATCAGCTACCAAAAAACAGAAGACTTGGTACCCTTCCTTTTCGAACAGGGCAAAAATCCTCTGATTATTCTGCTGGACGGACTGACAGACGTACGTAATTTCGGTGCTATTGCACGTACCTGCGAATGTGCTGGTGTAGATGCCATCATTATTCCGTCTAAAAACAGTGTCAGTGTAAATGCCGATGCCATCAAAACCTCAGCCGGAGCCCTGCACACCATTCCGGTATGCCGTGAGAACAGTCTTACCCAGACCATCAAATTCTTAAAGGAAAGCGGATTCAAGATTGTAGCTGCCACCGAAAAAGGAGACTACGACTACACCAAGGCCGAATATAGAGACCCAGTATGCATTATCATGGGTGCAGAAGATACTGGTGTGCCTTACGAACATCTTTCACTCTGCGACGAATGGATTAAAATTCCGCTTATGGGAAAGATAGAATCACTGAATGTATCGGTTGCAGCCGGAATCCTTATCTATGAAGCCGTGAAACAGCGCGGATTTGAAACAGAAAACGCATAAATTCAAACAACATGAAAAAAATATCCATTTTGCTGGCATGCATCAGTATGTCGACAAGCTTCAGCATAGCCCAAGCCCTTCCCAAATGGGCGTCGAAAGCCCAAAAGGCCGTTTTTTCCATCGTTACGTATGATAAAGACAACTCTATACTAAATACAGGAAACGGTTTCTTCATTGACGAAAAAGGTACCGCACTATCCGATTACACACTGTTTAAAGGAGCCAATCGGGCTGTCGTTATCACAGCAGACGGTAAAGAGCAGCCTGTAAAATACATCCTCGGTGCTAACGGTATCTATGATGTTGTAAAATTCAGTGTAGAGACCTCTAAAAAGACAGCAGCACTGCCTGTTGCCACTACAGCCATATCTACCGGACAAAACGCCTATCTGCTGCCATATGCAACACAAAAGAGCAATAGCGCCAAACAGGGAACTGTAAATAAAGTAGATACAATTGCCAACAATGCATACTATTATACACTTTCTTTTGGCACTGAAGACAAAGAGATCAGTTGTCCGGTAATGAACGAAGCCGGTGAGGTAGTTGCCATGATTCAAAAAAACAGTGATGCAGTGAGCAAAGTAAGCTATGCCATCGGTGCTAGTTTTGCTGCCGATCTATCCATCTCTGCCCTATCCTTGAACGATGCAGCACTTCAGGGTATCGGTATTAAAAAAGCACTTCCCGACACTGAAGACCAGGCTTTGATATATCTCTTTATGGCATCCTCACAGCTAGAGCCTGCCAAATACAGCGAATTGCTGGACGATTTTATCGCACAGTATCCCAATAATACAGAGGGATATCTGCGCCGTGCCACTTATGCGGTTGGTCTGGACCAAGAACAAAGCTACGCAGCAGCTGAAGCCGATTTAGAGCAAATGCTGAAAGTATCTGCCAACAAAGAAGAAAGCTACTATCAGATAAGCAAGCTCATTTATAATTATACACTGGCAATGGGAGAGAAACCACTCTACAAAGACTGGGGATACGAAAAGGCACTTACCGACATCAACGAAGCTCTTAAAATCAAACAGGAAGGTATATATCTCCAGCTTCAGGGCGATATTTACTTTGCCATGAAAAAATATGCAAATGCTTATACCAGTTACGATGCCGTAAACCAGACACCTATAGCCAGTGCAGCGACTTATTTCTCTGCAGCGAAAGCACTTGAGTTATCCGAAAGCAGTGATACCACACGTATCTTGTCATTACTGGACAGTGCCGTGAACAAATTTAACGAGCCTTACGGGCAAGAAGCTGCACCGTATCTATACGAAAGAGCCGCATTCAAATCCCGCGCCGGCAAACACCGGGAAGCTGTATTAGACTATAATTTGTTCTACGATGCCATGCTGGGACAAGTAAATGTAAACTTCTATCTGGAAAGAGAACAGTCAGCCATCCAGTCGCGCATGTACCAGCAAGCCATTGACGACATCAACAAAGCAACCGAACTAGCTCCGCAAGATGCCAGCATATGGTTAGAAAAAGGTTCGGTACATGTCCGTGTGGGACAGCATGAAGAGGCTGTTGCTGCATTAGACAAATGCATTGAACTGGATGCAAAAAATGCAGCAGCCTACCGCATGAAAGGTTACAGTCTTGTTCAGCTCAAAAAGAAAAAAGAAGCCCGCGAAGCTTTCCTTAAAGCAAAAGAGTTAGGCGATACTGTAGCCGAAGGACTGATGAACAAATATTGTAAATAACAGACAGCTGATAATAATGCAAGAAGGCGAACCCACCTCAACATATAGTTGACCGGCGGATTCGCCTTCTTTTTTTACTGCATACATAAAGCAGTCAAATAAAATGAAAACTCCGATAAAAGAAACAGAGCTCCACAGCAATCGCCTGTATATCCCTGTATTTTTCTCCTCAAATAACGTATCATCAGTCCTGTCACAACAAGAGGAGCAAGAGCTGCTGCCAAAAAATTTCCCGTCAACCCATACAATAATGCTAAAGCAACCAGTCCATTTAAAGCCACACCTGCAATGGCAGGTATCGGCATACGCTCGTAAACGACCTTCGCCTTGGCCTCTTCTTCTTTCCTGGCATAAGGCAGAAAATTGATAAGCTGTGCACTGCAACACTTACTCCACACATCACCGGTCCATACCAGACAAGCGGCAACTGACGGGGTAAAAGCTGCCAACACCTGCGACAAAAGCAAAAAATACAGAACTAACCCCAGCACACCATACGTACCGATATGCGAATCCTTCATAATGGCAAGAATCCTTTCGCGCGAAGTTCCCCCGCCAAAACCATCGCAAAAATCAGCGAAACCATCTTCGTGCAAGGCACCCGTAAGCAGTATTCGTGCCAGGATAGCCAGCAATACTGCTACATAAACAGGAAATACACTTGAGGCACCATACAACACTAGAGCCATAACACCCCCTGTAAGCCATCCGATAAAAGGCCAACACTCCACTACCCGTTTATAATATCCGGCAGGGACCTCTACCCAGCGCCATAAAGGCAAACGGGTAAAAAAAATCAATGCTGCCAACAATCGCATATCAAAAATATTTAGTGATGGATGCATTGGCAAAATTATCCATCTCCTGCAACATCAATTCTGCCGATTTCAAAATCGGAAAGGCGCAAACAGCTCCCGATCCTTCACCCAGTCGCAAGCCGAGGTTCAGCAATCCTTTTACCCCCAGATAATCCAATACCAATTTGTGGCCTGCTTCATCACCCTGATGGCCAAAGATAGCATAATCCAAAACATGTGGATAGAGACGAGAGGCAGCCAGTATACAGTTGGTCATAATGAAACCATCCACCAGAATAATCATACCCAACTCGGCAGCCTTGAGCATACCACCCACAGCCATTACCATCTCGAATCCACCAAACCATGCCATAATATTCCGTGGAGTATAGTCGCCTGTGTAATTTGCCACCGCCTGCTGCAAGACTTCCAGCTTATGCCGGACTCCAGCATCATCCAGTCCGCTTCCAGCACCTACACACTGTGCCAAAGGAATTTCCGTAAACAAATGCATCCACACGGAAGAAGCCGAGGTATTCCCGATGCCCATTTCACCAAAACTTACCACATTGCACCCTTTACGATACACCTCTTCTACAACAGAAGCCCCCCGTTCAAGGCACAACTCACATTCTTCTGCCGTCATGGCAGGACCTTTCAGAAAACTACAGGTCCCTTTGCCTACACTGCAATTCACAATCCCTTTTTCATAAGGCAAATCATAATCAACCCCTGCATCCACCAGCAACAACTCGAATCCATGCTGTCTGCACAGAAAATTTATCCCGGCTCCACCGTGGATAAAATTACTCATCTGCTGCCAGGTTATCTCCTTGGGCGATTTGCTCACTCCCTCTTCCACTATGCCATGGTCAGCAGCAAATAAAATGTTATACGGATGCCGCAGACATGGATTTAAAGACTGCTGAATCCACCCCATCTGTAAAGCCAGCTGCTCCAACCTGCCCAATGAGCCTTTCGGTTTAGTCAGATTGTCAATTTTCTCCATCAAATCTCTGCGGATTGTTTCATCCGGACGATTCACACTAAAATGCATCATATTTCTAATCGTATTTAATACTTCTTATTTCACCTTTACCGGAATGCCGGATACCATCCAGAACACCTCATCTGCATGAGCTGCAATATACTGATTCATCCATCCCTGCATATCCGTAAACTTTCGCTGAATCTGATTTTCGGATACAGCACCACAACCGATTTCATTCGTGACAAAAATGAAAACTGCATCCTGTGCCGTAAAAGCATCAAACTCACGTTTCACCGCTGCCAGTGACTCCTGTACATTGGCTTCCATATCAAAAAAGAAATTGGTACACCACAGCGTAACGCAGTCTATCAAGACGACTCTTCCGGACACATTATGCACACTCAGTGTCTTTTCTTCTTCTATGTTGGTCCACTCCGGTCCTCTCCGTTCCTGATGCTTGCATACGCGTTCACGGAATTCATCATCCCAAATACGGGCTGTAGCCATATAAACCGGATGAGCCGACAACTGCAAAGCCATCTGCTCGGCATACGAACTCTTTCCGGAACGTGCTCCTCCGGTTATCAATATCACTTTCTTCATATCTGATTCTTTATACGTAAAACCAATACACGCTGCGTTTTCCCGGTCACTTTGAAGCGATCGTCTATCCGCTCGTTCACCAGCCAGACAACTTCACCGGAAGCATTGCACACCACATATTGACTCTCTTTTTCGAACAATGTTTTTTTTCTGTCTTTCAAATAATTGCGCACGCTTTTTTTACCTTTCATACCAAAAGGAACAAAAGCATCGCCAGACTGCCACTTACGCAATACCAGCGGTTGCATCACCGTATCAGCATCCAGAAAAGCAATCCGATTATCCTTTTCTATTTCCACACTATCCTTATCAGCCTCCTGCACAAGCAACTCAGGCACCGGACACTCACCTCCCACCGGACGCAGCAATAAAAAATCACGGTCTTTCAGTAATTCCCATTCTTTCGAAAGAAAGCGGCGTCCCGACTCGGCTTTCAAAGACCGAAAGACCTCACCCACTTGTGCCGAATTGAACCCTAGCGGATACAACAACTCATATAGCAAGGCCTGCGGTGCAACCTCTGCCAGCAATCCGGCTATCGAAATGCTGTTCTCCTTCCTGACACGCTGAGCTGCCTCATGCATGGCTTGCTGATAGACGGCCGATGTATCCGACAAGCGCATTGCCGTTTCAGCCAATGTATCATCGACTGACGGATTCAGCTCACGCAACAATGGCAATACATTCAGCCTGATTTTGTTTCGCATATATTCATCCACCAGGTTCGTACTGTCTGTCACATAACCTTGCTGCAGTGCTTCCAGATAATCCAGAATATCCGCTCTGCTTACCCCCAGCATAGGCCGGACTACCCGACCATTTACAGCTGCAATCCCTTTCAAGCCTTTAATACCAGTACCACGCACCAGGTTCAACAGAAATGTCTCCACACTATCGTCCCGATGATGCGCCACGGCTATCACACGGGCCCCACAAACAGGCAGTAACGACTCGAACCATGCATAGCGCAGTTCGCGTGCAGCCATTTCTATGGAGATGCCTTTACCCGCAGCATACTCCTTTGTCTGAAAATCCACTTTATGTAAAGGAACGCGCAGCGTTTCGCACAAACGAACTACAAAAGCCTCATCACGGTCGGACTCCTCACCCCGCAAATGGAAATTGCAATGTGCAGCCTCACAACGGTATCCCAACTGCAGTAAAACCCGCAACAGTGCTACCGAATCGGCCCCACCACTCAAAGCTACAAGAACCTTGTCTGTCAAGCCAAAAAGTCCTTTTTCTGTAATATATCTATTAATCTTATTCTTAAACATATCACAAAGATACGTAAAGCCTAGAGTAGTGACAAACAGAAAATGCAGTTTTCTGATTTCAAATTAGCAAGTATGTTCCACTGCGTTAGAAAAGCAAAGAAAATAAGAGCAGTACTGCCCTCCAAATTTTTCTTTATTTAAAAACATTCTAAATACTTGGCTGGTTTATACCAAAAATATATCTTTGCACAAAATATCAGAAAAAATGCGACTTTCAGAATTAAAGACAAAAGAAAAAGGCATAATAGTCAAGGTGTTAGGCCATGGCGGTTTTCGCCGCCGTATCATAGAAATGGGATTTATCAAAGGTAAAGAAGTTGAAGTAATACTGAACGCTCCCCTACGCGATCCCATCAAATACAAGATAATGGGATACGAAATTTCCCTCCGCCGCCAGGAAGCAGACATGATTGAAGTAATCAGCGAAGAAGAAGCTCGTCTGCATTTGAATGAAGATAACTTCCACGGTTCCATTACCGAAAATATCCCCGTACCAGAATCTGAAATGAAAGCCATAGCGCGTGGCAAACGGCGCACCATCAACGTAGCTTTGGTGGGAAATCCCAACTGCGGAAAAACATCCCTGTTCAACATTGCTTCCGGAGCCCATGAACATGTGGGCAACTACAGCGGGGTTACCGTCGATGCCAAAGAAGGCTTTTTCAACTTCCAAGGGTACCAGTTCTGTCTGGTTGACCTTCCAGGCACTTATTCTCTTTCGGCATACTCTCCCGAAGAAATCTACGTACGCCGACACATCATCGATAAAACTCCGGATGTCATTATCAATGTAGTTGATGCCACTAATCTGGAGCGTAACCTCTATCTTACTACCCAGCTTATTGACATGAACGTACGCATGGTGATAGCCCTCAACATGTACGATGCATTCAAGCAAAGCGGAAATACACTTGACATCCCACACCTCAGCCAACTGTTAGGCGTTCCCATCGTTCCTACAACCAGTCGCACGGGTGACGGTATCGAGAACCTCTTCCACGTAATTATCGGACTTTACGAAGGAGCCGACTTTACGGGACAGAAAGAAGAAATAAAAAACGAAATACTGAAAGAATTCCGCGAATGGCACGACACGTATGTGCCCGACCATAAATACGACAGTGACCACGACCACGATAACGATCCGCTCACTTCCGGCTATATCCGTCACATCCACATCAACCACGGTCCTGAACTGGAAAAAAGCATTGATGCCGTAAAGAAAGCCATCGGAAAAAACGAAAGCATCCGCTCGAAATACTCCACCCGCTATCTGGCCATCAAGTTGCTGGAAAACGACAAGGAAACAGAAGAAAAAGAAATCAGCAGTCTGCCCAACCATGCAGAAATCATACGCTTGCGCGATGAAGAGAACCAGCGCATCCGTGCCATCATGAACGAAGATTGCGAACAGGCCATCACCGATGCCAAATACGGATTCATATCGGGAGCCCTGAAAGAAACCTACGTGGACAATCACCAAGATACAGAGCAGTTTACACGCATCGTAGACAGTATCGTAACCCACCGGATATGGGGATATCCCATTTTCTTCATCCTGCTCTACATCATGTTCGAGGGAACCTTTACCCTGGGAGCCTACCCACAGGCATGGATAGAATGGCTGGTAGGCTTCTGCGGCGAAATGATTGCAACCTACATGCCCGACGGTGCACTGAAAGACATGCTGGTAGACGGAATCATCGGTGGTGTAGGCGGCGTAATTGTCTTTCTGCCCAATATCCTGCTGCTCTACCTGTTCATTTCCATCATGGAAGACTCCGGATACATGGCCCGCGCCGCATTCATTATGGACAAAATCATGCACAAGATGGGGTTGCACGGAAAATCATTCATCCCGCTGATAATGGGATTCGGATGCAACGTACCTGCCATCATGGCATCACGTATGATTGAGAACCGCAAGTGCCGTCTCATTACCATGCTTATCAATCCGCTTATGTCGTGCAGTGCCCGTCTGCCGGTCTATCTTATTATGGTAGGAGCTTTCTTCCAGAAACAAGCCAGTCTGGTACTGCTCAGCATTTATGCCATCGGTATTTTTCTGGCCATCCTCATGGCACGTATTTTCAGTAAGTTTCTGGTAAAAGGCGATGAATCCCCCTTTGTAATGGAACTTCCTCCCTACCGTATGCCTACTTCCAAGACCATTTTACGCCACACATGGGAAAAGGGTCGCCAATACCTGCACAAGATGGGCGGAATCATCATGATTGCTTCCATCATCATCTGGTTCCTGGGATATTATCCCAACCATACAGCGTATGAAAGCACTGCACAGCAACAGGAAAATTCCTACATCGGACAGATAGGCAAAGCCATCGAGCCGGTAATAGAACCGTTAGGATTCGACTGGAAATTGGGCATCGGACTGATTTCGGGTATAGGTGCAAAAGAGCTTGTGGTAAGTACGCTGGGCGTTTTATATACCAATGAAACCGATACAGACAATGTGAGTCTGGAAGAACGCCTGCCCATTACCCCGCTGGTAGCATACAGTTATATGATTTTTGTACTTATCTATTTCCCGTGCATTGCTACCCTTGCCGCCATCAAGCAAGAGTCCGGCCACTGGAAATGGCCTCTGTTCACCATCATCTATACCACCTCGCTGGCATGGATAATGGCCTTCATTGTTCATCAAGTCGGAAAATTTATTTTCTAAACCAATAAGACATGGGATTGCAAGAAATAATCGTATTCATCATAGTTGCGTTCTGCCTGACATTTGCAGGCAGACGCATTTATCTGTATTTCAACAATATAGAGAAAAACAAATTAAACTGTAGCAGCGGATGCGACCAGTGTGCGCTTAAAAACAGCCACTGCGCTTCGGCTGCAAGTAAAAAGAAAGAACAAAAAAAGTGAGTTTTTTTTGCCAAAAGTATTGCAGATTCAAAAAATAGTTGTACCTTTGCAACCGCAATCGGATAACAACGATGCAGTTAAACTTCGGTTCCTTGGATGAGTGGCTTAGTCAGCGGTCTGCAAAACCGTGTACGGCGGTTCGAATCCGCCAGGAACCTCAAACATAACAAAATGCACTCTTAGCTCAGTTGGTAGAGCAACTGACTCTTAATCAGTGGGTCCAGGGTTCGAATCCCTGAGGGTGTACTTCAAGAAAAGACTCTGAAGATTTATTCTTTCAGAGTCTTTTTTATTTTATTCCACCTACTATTTTTCTTTCTGCAACCTCCTAATTTACGTTAACACATAAAGCCCATCCCATAATTTTTCCCTAGATTTGCAGCCGTGATGAAAAAATGTGCACACATACTGACAGCCGTTATTCTTGCTCTTGTCACCATGTACTTGGGAGCAGGGGTTGCCTTCGTGCACATCTGTTCCACCTGTTGTTCGCAAAAACACTGCATCGCATCTGCTGCACAAGAGGCAGAAAAAGAAAACTGCAGCCATTGCAAGAAAACCGCTTCGGAAAACAACAGCTCATGCTGCCACCTGCAACAGGAGTCTGCATGCACCTGCATGGACATCACCTATCAGGTCGACTTTTTTCATCAATTATCACAACAAGCCCTGTCGGTCGTAGCACAGCTTCCCGTAGAGCTTCCCATGCAGACTGCCGTACCGCAACCCTCGGTCAGCGAACTGCTATCCTGCTGTCTGGCTCCTAACGCCCCTCCGGCACCCGGCGGACGCACTTTGCTCTGCCTCCACTCCATTCTTGTTATTTAGTATAGACAAGTCGGCACATGCCGGCTTACGATTGCTTATAGCGTAAAATAGTACCATCTGTTTTACGCCAGAACTGTTTTGTCTATATCTAAACAACAATGAATGAATTTATGAAAAAACTATTCTTCTCTTTAATACTTATACTGATTAGCAGTACAATATTTGCACAAAAAACACTTACAGGAACCGTAACCGATGCCAATTCTGAACCTATTCCGGGAGCCAACCTTGTCTGGGTGGGCACTGCTGCCGGAACTACAACTACCCCAAACGGCGAATTCACCATCGACAAGCCTGCCGGCGCTAACCGACTGGCGGTAAGCTTCATCGGTTTCGAAAGTGATACACTTGCTATTTCCCCCGAACAGGAATACATTGACATTACCTTGAGCGAAGGTGTCCAACTGCAGGAGGTAAATGTAGTAGGCCGAAAACTGGGCATGCAGAAAATGCGCAGCAGTGTGGCAAATGCCGATTTGATTTCTTCCGACGAGCTTTGCCGAGCAGCCTGCTGCAACCTGGGAGAAAGTTTTGTGACCAATCCTTCGGTGGATGTCAACTATTCTGATGCAGCTACCGGCGCCAAACAAATCCGTCTGCTGGGGCTTTCGGGTACATATGTACAGATGCTGACAGAGAATATCCCTAATTTCCGCGGAGCTTCTGCTCCTTATGGACTGGGTTATGTACCCGGGCCCTGGATGAGCAGCATCCAGGTTAGCAAAGGTACGTCATCGGTGAAAAACGGCTACGAAGCACTGACCGGACAAATCAATCTGGAATACAAAAAGCCACAGGCTGCAGAAGCCGACTGGGTATCTGCCAACCTCTTTGCCAGCACCACCAACCGCTACGAAGCCAATGCCGATGCATCGGTGAAGCTCACCGATAAATGGAGCACCATGCTGCTGGCTCATTACGAGAACGAAACCAAAGCACACGACGGTGACGGCGATGGCTTTGCCGACATCCCGCAGGTAAAACAGTACAATCTGTTCAACCGCTGGGCCTACATGGGCGACAAATACATCTTTCAGGCCGGCATCAAGTTCCTGAACGAAGACCGTAACAGCGGTCAGGTAGCTCATCATGGCACTACACTGTCCGACCCGTACCGTATCAATATGCAGACCGACCGCTACGAGGCATTTATCAAGCAGGCATACATCTTCGACAAAGAGCATAACACCAACCTGGCGCTGATTACTTCGGGAACAATTCATCAGATGGATGCAGTATATGGCCGCAAACTCTACAACGTAGACCAGCAGAACGCCTACGCTTCACTGCTGTTCGAAACAGAGTTTACCCCCCAACATGCACTATCTGCCGGATTAAGCCTGAACTACGACCGCTACGACCAGCAATACCGTCTGACCAACGATGCAAGTCTCCCGCTTACCCCCGAACTCGACAAAGAAACCGTGAGCGGTGCTTATGCACAATACACATATACCCCCAATGATAAGCTGACGCTGATGGCCGGCATCCGCGGCGACTACAGCAGTCTGTATGGCTACTTTGTCACACCCCGTGCCAACGTGCGCTATGCTCCCAACGAATTCATCAACGTCCGTGCTTCTGCCGGAAAAGGGTACCGCACCAACCACATTCTGGCCGAAAACAACTATCTGCTGGCCAGCAGCCGCAAGGTGGTGATAACTCCCGATTTAAAGCAGGAAGAAGCCTGGAACTATGGTCTGAGCGTTGCTACCTACCTGCCGGTATTCGGAAAGACACTGAACCTGAATGCAGAATACTATTATACTGACTTCGTAAACCAGTTGGTAGTGGACATGGAATCGGATGCACACACGGTTGCTTTCACCAACCTGAACGGAAAATCTTACTCGCACGTTTTCCAGGTTGAAGCTACCTATCCTTTCTTCGAAGGTTTCAATCTGACGGCTGCCTGGCGTATGACAAACGTCAAGCACGAAATCGGAGGTATCCTGTATGAAAAGGCACTGACCGGCAAGTACAAAGGACTGATTACAGCCTCTTACAAGACTCCGCTCGGCAAATGGCAGTTCGACGGCACACTGCAACTGAACGGCGGCGGACGCATGCCGACTCCTTATACACTGGAGGACGGAAGCGCATCGTGGAATGCCCGCTACAAAGGTTTCGAGCAGCTCAGTCTGCAGATTACACGCTACTTCCGCCGCTGGTCTGTCTATATCGGAGGTGACAACCTGACCAACTTCAAGCAGAAAAATGCCATTGTAGGTGCTGACAATCCTTGGGGAGAAACCTTCGATGCTTCGATGATTTGGGGACCCATGCACGGTGCAAAAGGTTATATCGGTGTACGCTTTAACCTGGCACGCGAATAACCGAAACACCACTGTCATTCTGTTTTTTTATTATGAACAAACCGATTTGCTAACAAATAAAACAAACGAACCATGAAAAAATTCTTATTCTTATTTGCTGTGGCAGTATTGGCCACAACCGATCTGGCTGCCAAGGAACTTCGTACAGTCGTATTCAAAGTGATGCAGATGGAGTGTCCCAACTGCGAAAAGAAAGTAAAGAAAAACATCTCTTTCGAAAAAGGACTGAAAGAAGTAGAAACAGATGTAAAGAAACGCACCGTAACCATTACTTACGATGCCGAAAAAACTTCGGTAGAAAAGCTGAAACAGGGTTTTGAAAAGTTCGATTACGAAGCTAAAGTTATCAGCGACAAGGCTTTGGAAAAGAAAAAATAAGCAATACCTTACACTATAAACAAACAGGATTCAGGGATAAGCATGCTTACCACTGAATCCTGCTTGTTTATTAAGAACTCTTTCAAAAACTTCCCTACAAGGCTGAAATTTCATGTTCAGACAGTCCGGTAACCTTAGTAATCTGCTCCATCGGTATACCTAGTCCTTTCATATTACGGGCAATGGCTCTTGTCGTTTCAGCATGAGCCTCAGCGCGGCCTTGGACAATTCCAGCAGCACGGCCCTCCTCACGGCCTTGCATTAATCCGGCGGCACGTCCCTCCTCCAGTCCTTTTTTCCACCCGGCCTCGCGTGCATCTTCCTCCACAATGCGACTTACACGATAGCGGTCAAGTGCCTTATCGTATGCGATACGGTTCTCCTCCGAAAGATTAGCCACGGCAGCAAGTTCTTCCAGCCGGTCGAAAACCTGCTCTTTCAGAGCATCGGGCATTCTGTTCCAGTGTTGCATATTCTTAAGTGTATAAATAAGTTTGTCATATAATGTTTCGCACTCTCCGATTTCCTTTGTAAAATAAGGAAACTGCAAATAAATCTGTCTGAAATGCGGATTTACTACCTTACCGCTCTCCCTGTCGGTTATCACGGTGTCTGTAGGCTCCCCAGTCCTTGATATTCATATTAAAATTTCGTTAGGTGTTAATATGCAAATATAATCTTTTTTCCTAAATCACAGGGTAAAGCATGGACGTGTTTTTTCATTTCCATACATTTTATCCTTAACCAGTCTGTTCCTCTCTTCTATGACCAGCATGCATCTCTACAAAGCCCAACTTTCCGCACAGCAATCACAAAATTTCCTCTTAACAATGATAAACCAATCGGCTACCGACAAAAAAATACCGCCTGCCTCTGGAAATCCAGCCGAAAGCAGACGGTATCAGTATTATGCAGGAAGGAATATTATTCCTCCAGTCCCAAGTCCTTGAATGTACGCGGAGCAGGCACTTTAGGAAGCGGCTTGCGGTCTTCCAGTTGCTGTAGAGCCACTTCGATGGCCTTGTTCAGCTGCTGGTCTTCTCCTTGCTGTTCCTTTATCGGGTCGTTGTCAATCAGAATATCCGGGTCTACCCCATGGTTTTCTACAATCCAGTTGCCCGTCTTGACATCGTAGTTGGTAAAGAACGGCACTCGGATATCGGTTCCGTCCATGTAGGGCAGCGAGCCGCTGATGCCCACTATACCGCCCCATGTGCGGGTACCGATTACCGTACCTAGCTTGTTGGCTTTGAAACTCCAGGGGAAGAGGTCGCCGTCGGAAGCCGAATATTTGTTGATGAGCAGCACCTTCGGACCGTACTGGGTTGCATCGGGGATGGTTCCCACACGTGTGGAAGTACGCGACATGGTGAGACGGTAAGGCTTGCGCAGCAGACGCTCGATAATCATCGGCGAGACATTGCCGCCACCGTTGGCACGGTCGTCTATAATCAGAGCTTCCTTGTCGAGCTGCGGATAGAAATAACGGGCAAACTCATTCAGACCATCGGGACCCATATCGGGGATGTAGATATAACCTACGCGACCATTGGTTGCTTTTTCTACCTTACGGATGTTATTCTGCACCCAGTTGTAGTGATAGAGCGGATACTCGTTGTCGGTTGGTAGCACTACAACCTTACGCGCCCCTTCGGCCGACGGACGAGTGTTTACAGAGAGTTCCGTAAGCACTTCGGCTTTACCGGCCAGTAGCTGATAGATATTGGCAACGGTAGCTGTAGATACGCCGTCGATGGCAGTGATATAGTCGCCTTCGCGCACGTTCATGCCCGGCTCATCCAGCGGCGAACGCAGTTTTTCGCTGTAGGGTGCTCCCTTGATGATTTTCTCGATGCGATAGAAGCCGGTCTTGCTGTCACGGCTCAGCTCGGCACCCAGCAATCCCATGGATACACGTTCCGGCTTGGCATATTCGCCGGGATTTACGTAGGCATGACCGCAGGCCAGCTCACCTATCATCTCACCGATTACGTAGTTCAGGTCCAGACGGGTCTTCACATAGGGCAACAGGACGGCATATTTCTCTTTTATGGCCTTCCAGTCTACTCCATGCATGTTGGCCACATAGAAGCCGTCGCGGAATGCCCGCCATGCTTCGTCGAAGATTTGTGCCCATTCGGCCTGATAGTCTACCGGAGCGACCATATCCTCCAGTGCAACTTCATCCGAAAGGGTAACGGTGCTGCCCGACAAGTCGGTGATATAGAGTTTACTTCCTTTCAGGAACAAGGCTTTTTTATCGGCACTTACACTCATATAGGCACCGGCAGCCACGGTGGCATCTTCCTGTTTTTGCAAATTGTAGGCATGGGTACCGCCATTGCCGTAGTACCATACGGTCTTGCCGTCGGAATAGAAATTGGAATAATAAGATGCACTGAGCGGCAGTTTCACGATGCGGGCCCAGATGTCCTCGGTATCAATAGTGAATGTGGGTTCTTCTGATGCAGCGGCAGCCTCATCTGTTTTCTGACCTGTAACATCATCTGTCGGCAAGAAGGGGGATGGAGTATCTTTCTTCAGCATGGCCATGTAGATACCGCCCATACGGGTATACACATGATTCCATTCCAGACGGCCGTAAATGGGGTTAAAGTCACGGTCGGACGAGAAGATAAGATAACTTCCGTCGGTACTGAAGGCAGGGGATGATGAGTTATACCATTTCTCGGTCACCGGAAATTCTTTGCCATCCGACAAGCGGCATACATACACGACATTCATTTCGTTGGAAGCCGGTTTGGTATAGGTTATCCATTTGCTGTCGGGCGAGAACTGCACACCGAAAAATTCCGACTCAGGATTCTGCAGCAGAATGCGTTTTTTGCGGGATGCCACATCTGCCAGTACGACACGGTTTTTGCGGTCGGTATAAAGTACGGTTTTGCTGTCGGGACTCCACCGGATAGAGCGGATGTAGGTATCGTTTCCTTCCGTCAGCTGGACAGGACTTCCGCCTCCGACTGCCTGCAACCAGACTTCGGTTTCACCGGTGCGGTCGGAAATATAGGCTATCCACTTGCCATCCGGACTCCAGCTGGCTTCGCGTTCGTTGGCACCCGGTGTGCGGGTCAGGTTACGGGTTACTCCCTTACTGGCGGGTACATCAAAAACTTCTCCACGGGCCGTAACGACCAGGCGTTTGCCGTCGGGAGCAATGTCGGCAGCCGTCAGATTCGAGGCTACGTGTTTCTGTTCGCTGCGTGCATAGAGGTTTTCCGCTCCCAGTGTTACAGGGATTTTTTGCGACTGACGTGTTTTAGGGTCAAGACGGAACAGATAGCCGCCTTGTTCGTATACGATGGTCTTACCGTCGGTGCTGGGGAATTTTACGTCGTAATCGGTATAGTGGGTTACTTTCTCTGTCTGGCGGGTACGGGTGTTGTACACAAAAATGTTCATCGTCTTGTCACGGTCCGAAATAAAGAAGATTTCCTCGCCTATCCACATCGGGATAATGTCTTGTGCCACATTATTCGTGATATTCTCTACTTTCTTTTGTGCGGTATCGTATATCCAGATATCATCGGCCATACCTCCCCGATAGTATTTCCAGGTACGGAACTCGCGAAAGACACGGTTGTAGGCCAGTTTCTTTCCATCCGGAGAATAACAGCAGAATCCGCCTTCAGGCAAAGGCAGTGCCTCTGGCATTCCGCCATCTTTGGATACAGCCCACAAGCGTCCGTCGAAGCCGTCACTGATGCGGTTGCGATACAATATCTGTTTGCCGTCGGGGGTCCACGCCATCGTCACATTGTTTGGCCCCATGCGGTCGCCAAGGTCATCACGACTGTTGGTTGCCGTGTAGGTTAGACGCACGGGCTGTCCTCCCTCGGCAGGCATCAGATAGACTTCGGTATTGCCGTCGTACTGGGCAGTAAAGGCAACAGACTGCCCGTCGGGCGAGAAACGGGGAAACATTTCGTAACCGATATGGGAGGTGAGGCGCTGTGCCTGTCCTCCTTCCAGGGATACTTTATACAAATCGCCGCCGTAGGCAAAAACTACGTCCTTGCTGTTGGTAGCCGGAAAGCGAAGAAGACGTGCTTCTTCCGCAATGGCCGTGGCAGTGATTCCTGCTACGGCTAAGGTTAAAAACAGTTGCTTTTTCATTTTATTGCAGTATTAGCTAGTTTCTACACAAATTTAGAGATTTACCGGAAATATGCGTCTATATTGACTTGCCAGATTATCGGGATATATACAAAAAAACCGTCCGGATAAAAGTTTTTTTCTTTTTCTCCGAACGGTTAACAGGTATTGATTAATATCGATGTTCGTCCTTATCGAGTTCCTGACGGGTTATGGAACGTATGTCGATGGCTCGCCATGCATATACGATGTAGGCCAGCACGAACGGTACCAGTACAGATACGTAGGCCATGGTTTTGAGTGTAAACAGACTGGAGCAGCTGTTAGCCAGGGTTAACGAACTCTGCAGGTCGGCTGTAGAGGGATAATAGGCTGTGTTGTTATAACCGACGTTCAGCAATAGTGCCAGCACTGCCAAGACCGTACCGATGCCTGCAAACCAGATGCCGCGACGGAATGTCGTGGTAAAGGCACTACGGCCTACTCCATACAATACTCCGACAACGCCCAGCAGGAACAGTACCAGGAGTATGGGCATCTGCACAAAGTTTGTGAAGTATTTATAAGGTTCCATCACTATCTGGCCTGTCTGTGCATCGACGGCAAATCCGTCTTTCAGCAAGGTACGGATTACAAAGGCCAAAAAGAAGATAAGGAAGGGCACGGCATCCGAAATGAGTTGGCGGCGGCTCCGCTGCTCCAGTTCCGGATGGTTGATATTGTTGAGGAAGTACAGCACACCCAACAAACGGGCCAGGAAGAACACAGCCAGTCCCAAGATAATGTTCCACGGATTCAGAAAAGCATCCAAGCCATGAGAAGCGTTGGCCCACTGACTGATAACCGGCATCGCTCCATCGCCTGCGATATTACCTTTGTCGACCAGAAAGTTGGAGCCATTAAAGAATGTAGCTACCGCTGCACCTAGCAATACAGGACCTACTACCCCATTAAAGACCAAAAAGCCACGATAGGTGTTCTTGCCCAACAGGTTTCCCAGTTTGGACTGAAACTCGTAGGATACGGCTTGAAGTACAAAACTGAACAGAATTATCATCCACAGCCAGTAAGCACCGCCAAAACTGGTGCTGTAGAACAGCGGGAAGGATGCAAAGAATGCACCACCGAACGTTACCAACGTAGTAAAGGTGAATTCCCATTTACGACCTGTGGAATTGACCAGCATGACACGCTCTTCTTCGGTGCGTGCCAGTGTGAAAAGCAATGAGTTTCCTCCTTGTACAAAGAGCAGGAAAACCAGCAAAGCACCCAGTAATGAAACCAGGAACCACCAGTACTGCTGTAAGAATATATATGTAGAATCCATAATGAATCGCATTTTAAAGGTTTATAAATCTGAATTGTGAGGTTCCGGACCTTTCTGTATCTCATGTATCATAATCCGGATTTCGGCAATAAGCATGATGGTAAACAGAAGCAGAAACAGCCAGAAAGTGAGCTGAACTGAGCCTGTTTCAATCTTTGAAATGGCTGCATTTACCGGAAGTAACCCCTGAATAGCCCATGGCTGACGACCTACTTCGGCTACAATCCATCCTGCCTGACCTGCTATGATACCCAACGGAATGGTCCACAAAGCTACATAATACAACCAGCGATGTGCACCCAACTTGCGTTTCCAGCTCAAGAAGCAGATAAATCCAAAGAAAGCAATGAAGTACATTCCCAAACCAACCATTACGCGGAATGACCAGAAAGTCAGTCCAATAGGTGGAACCAGATCGGCAGGCTCTTTGATATAGCCGTAACCAAAGTAAGCAATATTCTCGTCCAGTGTCTTGCGGGCAGCCTGCATTTTCTTTTCATCTCCTGCCGCTT
>ENA-UEQH01000403-UEQH01000403.1-human-gut-metagenome-genome-assembly--contig:-NODE-403-length-24888-cov-29.359236_pt1 | contig 24888 bp, 24 predicted proteins | sample MGYA00242945_ERZ507943 | MGnify/ENA primary metagenome ERZ507943 (study PRJEB26167, sample SAMN06115418) | human gut metagenome | host: Homo sapiens | place: China:Hubei | collected 2015-03-06... | reverse complement strand
GATTCAAATTCTAAAATATCATGAGACAATATTAATATTTTATGTTGAATATAAAAATATTTTTGATCACTTACTTACGAAAAAACATCAAATCATTTTCAGATATGTATAAAGCTATTATTCGTCCCTGTCTGTTTTGTATTGACGCAGAGAAAATTCACAATCAACTTGTAAGTATCTTTCATTTATACCGTCACATGGCACCTGTAAGAGGGATTGTACGCTCGGTATACCGCGCTAAGGATGTAACTCCATTCAGCTGGCAGCATCTGACATTTGCAAACCGGATAGGCTTATCAGCTGGTTTTGACAAAGAAGCGAGCTGTTTCGACGAATTAAGCGACTTCGGGTTTGGCTTTATCGAAGTAGGTACGATAACCCCGGCAAGCGTAAGCGGCAATCCTTCGCCACGTGTTTTCAGACTTCCCAAAGACCGTGCGCTGATTTCACGAACAGGCTTCAACAACCCGGGGAAAGCAATCGTCCTGCAAAATCTGAAGCATAAAAAAGAAGGAAAGTACATTTTGGGCATTAACATCAATACCAACCACCCGGCAGACGAAGCTTTGGCTGTAGCCGAACTGACAGACCTCTATGTTTCATTCGGCAAATATGCAGATTATTATACTTTGAACTGGGGAAGCATCTCACCGGAAATTCTGGGCAGCGCACTTGCTGCTTTTGCAAAAGAAAAGATACAGAAGCCTGTATTCCTGAAACTTCCGGCTGATATTCCTTTGGATAAAATTAATGACATCATAGAGTTTGCACGTAAACATCACATCGGAGGATTTATTGCAACAGGTCCTACACAAGACCGCAGCTTACTCGTCCACTCCACCCAACAGGAAATAACCGAAGTTGGTGCCGGTGGTATCAGCGGAACGCCTGTGCTGCAGAAATCTCGCGAAGTTGTGAAATATTTGGCAGCCCATGCTCCCAAAGAAATGCTGATAATAGGAGCTGGCGGTGTCACTACAGCTGAAGAAGCCACAAGTATGCTACAAGCCGGAGCGCACCTTGTACAGATTTATTCGGCTTTTATCTACGAAGGCCCGGGAATTGTGAAGCAGATGGTAAAAGCATGTAAATGACCCGTTCCCACTATAATAAGCAGAAGCAAGAAGATTTATATTTTGATTCTTTTTGCTTCTGCTTTATATCATATAATAACTTTAATTAGACCTGCATCATATAAAAATTTTTCACCAGCCATTTTGCCTTCTTCATAAAGCAACTTTAATAAATGATAGTCTGCTGTTGTCCTCGAAACTTTCATTATTTCCCTAAACAACTATCAAATTCATCGCGTAGCCTTATTTAAATGCAACGGTTTGATTTTACTTCCGCACAAGAATGAGAAAGGTGCATCTTTTTTCTGATATACATGCCTCAAGGCAATGCCGAAGGTTCATCACAGCAATAATGAACTGAAAAGACAGGGAGACATCAAACCTGTCGGAGATATTCTATCTTGTCGGAATCAACCATTTGCTTTATCGGACAAAATAAAGTATCTTTGAATGTTTAAATAATAATTACTGCTATGATAAAGATATATGGAATGGAAACTTGTCCGGACTGCACATATGTAGAGGAGCAAGTGAAAGGTAATGATAAGTATGAAGTTATTGATATTGGCCGGCATGTGAGGGATTTGAAAGCTTTCCTGAAACTGCGGGACCGTCATCCGGCCTTTGACGAAGCAAAATCTGCCGGAGCTGTCGGTATTCCTTGCTTTGTACTGGAAGACGGCACGGTAACCCTGCATCCGGAAGACGCCGGATTGCATTCACGGCCCATCAATGAAGGAGCTACATGTAACATTGACGGAAGTGGCTGTTGAAGAATATTTTGACAGTATATCACAAATGTTTTAAAATTGGGGCATAGTACCCCCGGCCATATACGAAAAAAGCTCCGAAAGAATCTTTCGGAGCTTTTTCTGTACACCCTCAGGGATTCGAACCCTGGACCCACTGATTAAGAGTCAGTTGCTCTACCAACTGAGCTAAGAGTGCGTTTCCTTTTCGTTTGCGGTTGCAAAGGTAGAAACTTTATTTGAAAGTACAAAACATTTTTGAAGTTTTTTTATTCATTTTCTTCAAAGAAATAAAGGTTAGAAGGCGTAGTACGCTTTAACACAGCCAATTGCACGTCTTTCCCTATCTGAATATTTTTTTCCTTGAAAACCATCTCGAATGTTTTAAATGCCAGTTCAGGGTGATTATTGTCCTTGCTGATATGGCAAAGCCAGATATTTTTCAATCCCTCATGCAGGTGATTGGCCAGAAATTCGGCCGTATCGCGATTGCACATGTGACCGTTAGGACTCTCGATACGCTGTTTCAAATGCAACGGATAGGGCCCTGTCTTCAACATTTCTCTGTCGTAATTCGCTTCAATCACCAAATAATTTGCACGGGCTATATACGATGCCACTACTTCTGATATATGTCCCAAATCTGTCAGGAATACGAAAGTCTTGCCAAAAATGCGTATACAGTAACCTACATTATCGGTTCCATCGTGCGGCACTTCAAAACAGCATACCTCAAAATCGGCAATACTAATCGGCTGTTCTTTCTCTATATAAAATATGTGGGGCGCCGTAAGCTTTTCCGTAACGCAATAGCTGCGTCGGATACCATAATGAATTTCGGGAGTCGTATAAATAGGAATATTATGCTTTTCTCCCAAATGGCCTACCGCCTTGATATGGTCTGCATGGTCGTGCGTCACAAATACTGCACGAATTGTTCCCATGTCTATATTATAGTCTTTTAATGTTTTTTTTATCGTCCGGATTCCTATTCCAGCATCAATAAGTATCCCGTCGGTATCTGTACCCAGAAAATAACAGTTGCCACTGCTACCACTAGCAAGACTTAAAAACTTTACTCTCTGCATTTTATCTAATTTTAGTTGTTCCGAGTTATTTGAAAAACATGCGAAGATACAAAAAATACACAAAATTTGGCAAGGTGACTTTTACCGTGAATTACAGCAAAAGACAAGTTCCCTCGCCTCTACCTGCATTATACCTATTTCTAGGTATTGCAGAGAGAATTGAAACAGCCTACCTTTGCAATTGTAATAATTACAAATTTAAAAGCATTTATAAACTTAATAAAACTAGTAGAATTATGACAACAATTATCAACACTTTAATTCCAGATTTCAAAGTTCAGGCATACCACAATGGCAATTTCACAACCGTTACGAGTGAAGACGTGAAGGGCAAATGGGCTATTTTCTTTTTCTATCCGGCAGACTTTACTTTTGTTTGTCCGACAGAGCTGGTAGATATGGCCGAGAAATACGAACAATTCAAGGCAATGGGCGTTGAAGTTTATTCGGTAAGTACCGACTCACATTTCGTACACAAGGCATGGCACGATGCTTCTGAAAGTATCCGAAAAATTCAGTACCCGATGCTGGCCGACCCGACAGGAGCGCTTTCACGTGCTTTTGGTGTGATGATTGAGGAAGACGGTATGGCCTACCGCGGAACTTTCGTCGTTAATCCGGAAGGTCGCATCAAACTGGTAGAAATTCAGGATAACAGCATCGGAAGAAATGCTGACGAATTACTCCGCAAAGTGGAAGCTGCGCAGTTTGTTGCCAGCCACGACGGTGAGGTCTGCCCTGCCAAGTGGAAAAAGGGAGAGGAAACTTTAAAGCCAAGCATTGACCTGGTAGGTAAGATTTAATCTAAAAGCTACCATTATGATGCTTGACAATGCACTAAAGGAACAGGTGAAAAGCCTGTTCTCTTCACTGAAAGATAGATATGTTTTCAAGATCAGTGCACGTACGGGACATCCTTCCCGTACGGAACTGATTGAATTGCTGGAAGAAACTGCTTCCTGCTCCGAAAATATTACTTGCCATATAGAGGAAGGGGCCGATCTGGAATTCAGCTTGCTGAAAAATGAAACGGATACCGGTATCTGCTTCCGGGGTATTCCTTCGGGACACGAATTCAGCTCACTGCTGCTGGCGGTCCTGAATGCTGACGGCATAGGGAAAAATCTGCCCGACGAAAATACCCAGGCACGAATCAAGGCTTTAAAAGGTCCTGCAGAGCTGACTACGTATATGTCGCTCTCGTGTACCAACTGTCCGGATGTAGTGCAGAGCCTCAACGTCATCACTTTACTGCATCCGTCTGTCAGACATACCATCATTGACGGCGCGTTGCATCAGGAAGAGACCGAACGCTTGCACATTCAGGCAGTACCGGCTGTATACGTCGGACAGGAAATCCTGCATGTGGGCCGGAGCAACCTCAATGAATTGCTGGAGAAGCTTGAAGAACGTCTGGGCAGTAACGAAACAGAGGTTACTCCCCAAGAATATCATTTTGATGTACTGGTTGCAGGAGGTGGCCCTGCTGGTGCAGCTGCTGCCATTTACTCGGCACGCAAAGGTCTGAAAGTCAGTGTAGTCGCACAGCGAATCGGCGGACAGGTCAATGAAACGGTAGGCATAGAGAACCTTATTTCTGTTCCATATACCACGGGTACGGCACTGGCCGGGGATTTAAGAAAGCACATGGAAACATATAACATTGCGCTATTCGAGAACCGGCAGATAACCGGATTCGAAGTGCAAGGAACCGACCGTATCCTGCTGACCAAGCACGGCGAGAGTTTTCATGCTCCGGCACTGATAATAGCGACTGGTGCCTCATGGCGTAAACTGAATGTGGAAGGCGAAACGGAATATACAGGCAGAGGAGTTGCTTTTTGTCCGCATTGCGACGGTCCTTTCTATAAAGGTAAGGATGTTGCCGTCATAGGTGGTGGCAATTCGGGTGTTGAAGCAGCGATAGACTTGGCAGGTATTTGCCGTAAAGTAACGGTACTCGAATTTATGGACAGCCTGAAAGCCGATACGGTCTTGCAAGAGAAACTGAAGTCGTTGCCTAATGTTACAGTACGTACTTCTGTACAGACACTTGCCGTAACGGGAGATGGAACCCAAATGAATGGTCTGAAAATTCGCGAACGAAACAGCGGAGCAGAATCCACTCTGACGGCCGACGGTGTCTTTATCCAGATCGGACTGAAAGCCAACAGTAATATCTTTAGCGAAAAGCTGGAATGCAACCGCAATGGGGAAATTATAAGCGACAAGCAATGCAGGACATCCCTTAGCGGTGTATATGCAGCCGGCGATGTTTCAGACGTAGCCTATAAGCAGATTATCATCGCCATGGGCGAAGGAGCCAAAGCTGCTTTGTCGGCTTTCGAAGACCGAATCAAAGGATGCTGAGCCTGATTGTTTATTTATCCAGTCCAGCCTGTCTTTCATGCAGCCGGACTGGATATTTCTTTTTCTTCCTAAATGGGAGGTATCCATAAAAAACACTAAACTCCCCAGTCTGGACTCAGCTTGAGAAAGAGCAAGTATTGTTTTTTATTTGTAAAGATTATAAATTTGCATTCAAAAAAAAAGAATATGATGAACCATACTGCACTTCTACAAGCCTTCTGTCTTACGTTAGTGGCCGGCATGGCGACCGGAATAGGTAGCTTAATCGCATTCCTAGCCAAAAAGACAGATACACGTTTTCTCTCGGCTGCCCTGGGACTTTCGGCCGGAGTGATGATTTATGTCTCGTTTATGGAGCTGATGCCTGAAGCTGTGAAGCAACTGGAAAATCTCTATACTTCCAAAATAGCCAATATCATCATGTTGGGTGCTTTTTTTGCAGGAATATTGCTCATTGCTTTAATCGACAAACTGGTACCGGAAGATGAGAATCCACACGAGATTCATCAGGAAAACGATACCAACCCACAAAAACTGAAACGCACGGGAGTGATGCTGGCACTGGCCATTGGTATCCATAATTTCCCCGAAGGACTGGCTACGTTCACTTCGGCACTTACGGATATAGAGATTGCACTGCCCATCATGTTTGCCATTGCCATCCACAACATTCCTGAAGGCATTGCTGTATCTGTGCCCATGTATCATGCTACCGGCAGCAAGAAAAAGGCTTTCTGGTATTCCCTACTGTCGGGACTTGCTGAACCCGTCGGGGCACTTTGCGGGTATTTTTTCCTGCTACCGTTCTGGAGTCCGCAACTCAATGCTTTGCTGCTGGCATTTGTATCGGGTATCATGATTTATATATCTTTTGACGAGCTGCTGCCCGGAACCGAGCAATACGGACATCATCACTGGGGCATCAGTGGTGTCATAGCCGGAATGTTTGTCATGGCCGTAAGTCTGCTTATTCTGTAAACTCATAACATACAGTTTTGCCAGAATGAATACCCGAAGATGGAGAAAACAGCACAAATGGGTGGGATTGCTGTTCAGCTTTTTCATCCTTATGTTTTGTGTTTCAGGAATTGTGCTTAATCACCGCACATTGTTTGCCGACTATAACATTTCAAGAAAATGGCTGCCCGAAGCTTACCGTTTCAAAAACTGGAACGGTGGTTTGCTGCGGGGAGCTATTCGTTATAATCATTCAGCCCCCGGCAATATCCTGTTATACGGAAACAGTGGAATATGGCAGACTGACAGCACGGCAAGCACGGTAAAGGATTTTAATGCAGGTCTTCCCGAAGGTGCAGACTACCGACAGATTCGGAGTATGGCATCTACGCCGGACGACCAGTTGTTTGCCTGTGGACAATTTAATGTATTCCGCTTTAATCCGCACAAAAGAGTGTGGGAAGCGCTTCCACTGGCTACAGCACAACACGAGCGCTTTACCGACATGATTTGCCACAAGGACTCTTTGCTGGTGCTGGGCCGTTCCTATTTATATCTGGCACGACCTCCCTATCGTGAATTCAAGCAGATAGCTCTTCAGGCACCACAGGGATATACTGGCAAAATTTCTCTGTTCCGCATCGTATGGCTTGCCCATAGTGGCGAACTGCTGGGCATTGCCGGAAAGATATTGGTGGACTGTATCGGCATTATCCTGATCATACTCTGCATTACCGGTATCATTCACTGGATACTGCCACAATATATCAGACGCAAGACAATCAATCAGCAGACCAGAAAGCGCATGGCCGGACTACTGAAAAGAAACTTGTCCCTGCACGATAAAACTGGCCGGTACACACTGGTACTGACCTTGTTTCTCTGCATCACTGGATGGTGCCTCCGCCCTCCTGTCCTTCTGGCACTAGTTTACAGCAAAGTCTGTCCGCCTCCAGGAAGTGTGCTCGATAGCCCTAATGCATGGAACGACTGTCTGCGCATGCTCAGATACGATACCCGACAAAACGAATGGTTGCTGTCTGCATCTGATGGCTTTTATCGCATGAGGGAACTGACCGATACTCCCCAACTTATACCTCAAGCGCCACCAGTCAGTATCATGGGCGTAAATGTATTCGAACAAAAAACAGACGGAAACTGGCTGATTGGCTCATTCAGCGGATTGTACGAGTGGAACCGGACAACAGGAACCCGTACGGATTACTTCACGGGCCAGCCCGCTCCCGATAAAAGCGGACCTCCGTTTGGGCAACATGCCATAGCGGGATACAGCAGTCTTTTCACCCACCCATGTATTGCCGACTATCAGCACGGAAGTGGTTTTGCCCCCATGCCTGCTTTCATGGAACATTTGCCCATGTCTCTTTGGAACCTGGCTCTGGAGATACACAACGGCCGTATCTATACTGTGCTGGGACCGGCTACCATCGTCTATATCTTCATAGCCGGCACACTGACGGTATGGTGCATATACAGCGGATATAAAATACGAATTAAAAAGCGGACAAGAAATAGCAGTCAGCATTTTAATAATTAAGAATAATTCTTTTCCTTTGCAGAAAAAATTAGAAGTCGTAGATAATGAAGCCACAATTGATGATCAGTTCACCTGCCCCGGGAAGCGGCAAAACCGTATTCACGGCTGGTTTACTCCGTGTTTGCAGCAGACGAGGGCTCAAAGTGCAACCCTATAAGTGTGGTCCGGACAGTATGGATGCACAATTGCTTGCACTGGCAGGCAACAGAGACTGTATAAATCTGGATACATGGCTGGCAAGCCGTACGCATACCCAGCAGATTTATAATGAATACGGAGAATATGCTGACATATGCATAACGGAGGGGAAAGGCGGCCTGTTCGACGGGCACGACGGTATCAAAGGCAGCAGTGCCGAGCTGGCAGCCTTGATGCAGATTCCGGTGATTCTCATTGTCAATGCACGCACTATGGGTTATTCGGCTGCAGCTGTTTTGCATGGCTTCAAGAATCTGTATGATAAGATACGCATAGCAGGCGTTGTTTTCAATCATGTATCGGCACCCGCCCATCTGAATTGCCTGAAAAAAGCCTGCGAAGATGTAGGACTGGAATGCCTGGGAGCATTGCCGACAATACCCGATATCCATTTTCCGACCAAACACTCCAGTCTTACGACCAGTGCCAAGCAGGCATTCGAACAGCAGGCTGACATCGTAGCCGACTATATCGAGCAACATATTCCGATTCAAAAGATTCTGCACATTTGCCAGCGGATTTTTCCATGCAATATCAGCCTTCCTTACAGCAGCGAGGCAGACCCTACCCTTTTCATGCCCCGCAACAGGCAACTGCATATCGCTATCGCCAAAGACCCAGCTTTTCCGTTCGTTAACCGAATCAATCTGGAGCGGCTGAAAGAACTGGGAAAGATTCACTATTTCAGTCCCGTATACGGCAGCAACCTTCCACAGTGCGACCTGCTTTATCTTCCTGACGGATATCCCGAACTTTTTGCACGCCAGCTGCACCGCCGCAAGAAGCTATTGGATGAGATTCGGAACTATGCCATTAGCGATGGTAAAATCTTGGCTGAAGGGGGTGGTATGGTACTGCTGGGCGAATCAATACAACTAAAGCGGGAAACGCAATATGAATTTACAGGTTTGCTGCCGCTGCATTTTAAAGTAGAAGAGCAGCGACTGACACAAGGATACCGTCTTTTCCAATGGCACAAGCAAAATATCAGAGGACACGAGTTCAGATACATAACGCTTCCGGGTTCAGAAAACCTGCAAAGCAATGAAACCGAATGCTGTACTGCACAAAACAGTTACGGTGCAGAGACTTCAAGTTTCATTTTAAAATATAAAAACATCATTGCCTGTACGGCACGATTATACTGGGGGGAAAGCAATCTTTTGGACTGGTGGAAGGATTTATAATAACCAAACGCAGGAAAGAAATTCATTTTTTTGATAAAAAAACCGAATAAAATCAGTAAATTGCACTCCCAAACAAAATGGGAAAATATTACAAAGGCATTTAGACATGAAAATACTACAGACAATCCTTATAGTACTTGTATGCCTGCTATATGCTCAAACTCCTGTATGTGCCCAGCAAACAAAGGTCACACAAACATTTGGAGTTGTCCGGACATACGATCCAAACAACGAGCTGGAAGGCATAGAAGTAAGTACTCCTTCTTTTTACTCTTTATCGACCGGGAAAAGAATACGGATAAAAATTTCAAACACAGGAAGTAGCAATATCCGATGGTTTACGCTAAATATTTATTATAGCAATAACGGCTACAACAAACGCTTGTGTAAGGTACGTATTCCAAAACTTAAGAAAAACGAGTCACACGAATTTGGTATCAACATCTCTGCCAAATATGCTAATATTGATAAAAAGGACCTGACATTCACGCTCCGGAAAAAGAAAGGCTACAAGAGTTACCAGATTCGGGAAGAATAAAATTTAAATGAATATGAAAACTACTGAAATCCCTAATATTCTGACCGGTTTAATCCAACAGTTGCACGACCAGCATTGCTCCTGCGTAATCCTTCAGGGCAACCGGATGCACTCTTTCCATAACAGAGGTATTGCAGATTTGTATCAGCTTTACAAGCACGAAAGCGACTTCATGTCAGGAGCTGCCATAGCCGATAAGGTTATCGGGAAAGGAGCTGCCGCACTGTTAGTCTTAGGTGGTTTCAAGCTGGTATATGCCGATGTTATCAGTCAGTCGGCCTACTCTCTGTTGCAGGACGCGAATATAGAGACACATTATGGCAAGATAGTAGACCACATTGAGAACCGGAGTAAAACCGGATGGTGTCCCGTAGAGTCGCGTTGTCTGAACGAAACCACACCCGAAGGATGCCTGAAACAAATTGAATTATTTATCAACCAGACAAATAACGAAAAAATTCATACAGTATGAAAACCACAGAAGTAAAACTTTACTCACTGAACTACAGCGAAATCCGCACCTACTTGTTCGGACTGCTGTTTGTTGCGGGAAATATCATTCTTCCGCAGTGCTGTCACCTGATTCCGCAAGGAGGTCTCACTTGGTTACCAATCTATTTCTTTACACTTATCGGTGCCTATAAATTCGGATGGAAAGTCGGATTGCTCACTGCCCTGCTTTCTCCGCTTGTCAACAGTTTTGCATTCGGTATGCCTGCTGCGGCCATGTTGCCGGGCATCCTGCTGAAATCGTGCGTATTGACCGGTACTGCAGCCTTCATTGCCCGCCGCTACCAGAAAGTATCACTAGGACTGCTGCTTGCTGTCGTACTGGGTTATCAGATAATCGGTACATTGGGCGAATGGCTGATTTGCGGAGATATCTGGACTGCATTTCAAGATTTCAGAATAGGTCTTCCGGGAATGGCTGTTCAGGTAATTGGCGGTTATCTCTTTATCAAATACTGGAAATACTAACAGAATCATCCAAACAAAAACTCCGTACACGTGCCTTTATCGGTTTGTGTACGGAGTTTTTTATGCTTTCCTAGAAGGGGAAATCTTAAATCTTTTCGCCGTAAGCCAAATCACCTGCATCCCCCAGACCGGGAACGATATACTTATGTTCATTCAGTTCCGGATCGATTGCTGCGCACCACAACGTAACATCGTCCTGAGGAAATACCTTCTGCAAGTGTGCAACACCCTGCTCGCTGGCAATGATACATGCAATGTGCAACTTACGCGGAGTTCCTTTTGTAAAAAAAGCCTTCAATGCCAAATCCAGACTCTCGCCGGTAGCCAGCATCGGGTCTACGAGCAACAAAGTTTTACCTTCCAGCGAAGGAGTAGCCAGATACTCTATATTCACGTCTACCGTGCGATGGTCCTCGTCCGTATAAAAGCGGAAAGCAGATACGAAAGCATTTTCAGCCTTGTCGAACATATTGAGGAATCCTTGATGCATCGGTAATCCGGCGCGGAAAACTGTAGCCACTACTACTGCGTCATCGTGTGTACGGGCAGTTGCAACACCCAGCGGAGTCTGTACCTGCTTCACCGAATAGTCCAGTGTCTTACTGATTTCGTAAGCCATCAACTCTCCGATACGCTCGATATTTCTTCTGAAGCGCAGACTGTCTCCCTGAATATGTACATCGCGCATCTCGGCAACAAACTGATTGATAAGAGAATTTCCCTCACTAAAATTGATAAGTTTCATTATATATTATTTTTACGATAAAATCTATTTATATGCAAAAATAATAAAAAAGGATATGCACATCTATTCTCACCTCATTTTTTAGTTTCTTTAAAACCCAACCGGAATTTCGTTACAATATTCAGTAATTTGTCTACTATTTCCTTCCATATATGCATGTACTTTTGTATCAAGAAAAAGAAAACAGATGAACAGGACATTACAATTAATCGGTCTGCTGCTGGCCGGGAATCTGTGCTTTATATCCAACTTGCCAGCTGCAGAGCCAACCAATCAAAGCAATACGAATATGGAACAGAGTCTGAAACTAACTACAGAATGGGATAAGGTATTCCCCAAAAGCAATAAAGTAACTCACACCAAAGTCACTTTTCACAACCGATATGGCATCACACTGGCTGCCGACATGTATATACCGAAAGACGCTTCAGGCAAGCTGCCTGCCATTGCCATCAGCGGTCCCTTTGGTGCAGTAAAAGAGCAATCGTCCGGACTCTATGCCCAGACACTGGCCGAACGCGGTTTCCTGACACTGGCATTCGACCCCTCTTATACCGGTGAAAGTGGTGGCGAGCCTCGTTATGTAGCTTCACCCGACATCAATACAGAAGATTTTTGTGCGGCAGTAGACTTCCTTTCAAACCACGAGCTGGCAGATGCCGACCGTATCGGTATTCTGGGAATATGCGGTTGGGGCGGTATGGCTCTCAATGCGGCTGCTATTGACACACGCATCAAAGCCACAGTTACCTCGACCATGTACGACATGAGCCGTGTCAATGCCAACGGTTATTTTGACAGCATGGATGCAGAAGGACGATATGAATTGCGCAAGCAGCTCAACAGTCAGCGCACCGCCGACTATAAGGCTGGTTCTTACGTCCGTGCAGGGGGTGTACCTGAAGTTCTGCCCGCAGACGCTCCACAGTTCTTGAAAGACTATCATGCCTATTACAAGACCAGCCGCGGCTACCACAAGCGTTCGCTCAACTCAAACGACGGGTGGAACCAGACATCTTCTCTGTCATTCATCAATATGCCTATCTTAATGTACAGCAGTGAGATACGCAGTGCCGTACTGATGCTACACGGCGAAAAAGCACATTCACGCTACTTTAGCGAAGATGCTTTCAAAAAACTGAAAGGAGAAAACAAAGAGCTGCTCATTATTCCGGGAGCTAATCACACCGACCTTTACGACCAGATGGATGTGATTCCGTTCGACCGGATTGTTTCTTTCTTCCAGAATTACCTCAAACCAGATACTCAAAAATAAAAAAAGTATGACACTCGAAGATTTTTTGATACACGTACGTGAGCAGCGTCCACTCAATACACCCGAAATCTACCAGCTTATGGATGCCATGAGCGATGCGGCACGCCGGATAACCTGTGAAATGAACAATACCTACCACTCGCAGGAAGAACTTCGCCAGCTACTCAGCCAACTGACGGGGAAACCTATAGATGCCTCGTTCAAGATGTTTCCGCCGTTCTATACCGACTTCGGAAAGAACATCACCATCGGGAAACAGGTATTTATCAATGCCGGATGTCATTTTCAGGATCATGGTGGGGTAACCTTGGGAGACGGATGCCTTATCGGCCATAATGTAGTATTTGCTACACTGAATCACGACTTGCATCCTGCCAAAAGGGCTTCTATGACACCTGCTCCCATCACCCTCGGCAAAAACGTATGGGTGGGTTCCAATGCCACTATCCTGCAAGGAGTGACTATTGGCGACGGAGCTGTCATTGCCGCAGGAGCTGTAGTAACGCGGGATGTACCGGCCAATACGATTGTCGGCGGTGTACCGGCAAAGCCTATTCGGGAAATATCTATAGAGTAAATTCCGTTATTCCCCCCAAATCAAAATGCCAGATAAGATACCGGATAAACCTAATTATCTTATCTGGTATCTTAAAGCGACCTTGCCTCAAGCATCCTGATAGAAAAATGTCAAACTGTTTGCAATATAGCAAAAAAACATTACCTTTGCATTAACAATTTCCGCCACGCCTCTTTACAATGCGTACCAGGGCGGAACTTATTTTTTATACATCTATGGTAACATACAGTAAGCAGTCTATAAGTATTACCGACCAAATATTAATGTTAAAAAACAGGGGACTACTTTTTGACAATGAGCAAACGGCAGTTGAATACTTGAAAATCATCAGTTATTTCCGTTTGGCTAATTATTGGAAACCTATGGAAAGCGATAAGGTAAACCATATATTCAAGCCTAAGAGTAAGTTTGAGAACGTAATAACCTTATATAATTTCGACAAAGAATTACGTAATCTTATTTTTTCAGCTATACAAAGCATTGAGATTGCATTGCGGACTAAAGTTATCCAGATAGTATCACCAAACTATGGTGCGTTTTGGTTTGCAGATAAATCATTATTCACCAACACAACAATCTTCACTAAATGCCTCTCCAACATTGAAGAGGAATTGAAACGCTCAAAAGAGGATTTTTTGATTGAACATTTTGCCAAATATGACAATCCAACCTATCCTCCTGCATGGAAAACCTTGGAAGTATCATCTTTTGGAACTCTCTCAAAGTTATACTGCAATTTAGCAGATAACAATCTTAAAAAACAGATTGCAAGAGAATTTGGACTACCCCAACACTTGTATCTTGAAAGTTGGATAAAAAGCCTGTCTGTATTGCGCAACTGTATAGCACACCATGCCCGCATTTGGAATAGAAAATATCCATGGAAACCACAACTTCCTAAGAAACTCCAGAATCCATGGATCCAAAGCAAAGGCATTTCACCGGAAAAACTATATGCCCAACTATGCTGTATAGCTTACTTAATGAATGTAATCCTTCCTGACAATACATTCAAGCAGAAACTGAAATCCCTTTTGGCAGAATACCCTATTGTCGATGTTGCTGCAATGGGATTTCCAAAGACGTGGTATAACGAGCTACTTTGGCAGTAACGTGTCAATCTTTTTTTAAAAGCATTTCTTTTTATTAAATTGAAATTGCAGTTTAAGCATATCTTCTGACAGCATCATGTCTGTAACGAATTGTTTGTAATCACTTTTTTCTTGTGAAATAGAGTAATAAAACATTTGTAGTTTTGCGTTATAATCAGCTCCATATCCCAATAAATCAGATTCAGCACTCTGATATTCCTTTTCACTGGGTTGTATAAAAATTCCATTCAACCCTTTTAAGCGATACATGTAAGTAATCATTTGATGAACATCATCACGACTAATTTCCCTCTTGTATTTTGCGTCGATGATTGTACTGTCCGATTCTCTATAAAAATCAGGATAGCGAGGATACAAACTATCTTTCGTCAAGTAAATACGCCCTACTCCTCTCCTGTTATTAGGATGCTTAAACTCTTGCTTTATAAGAATGGTAGCTAAATATTCTTCCCACAAATAGGAAACGTCAAACAGGATACCATATACTTTATCTTCCTTTTCGCCATATTTAATTCTTTCATGTCTCAATATTCGCAAGCAGAGTTTTTGAAGAGGCGCATAATGGGAATAATAAGGATGGCTAATGACCTTCAAATTACTTTTTATCACCTTTTCTCTTTCTTGCCTGCTATAATGCGAAGTCGCAGAAATAATCTGTGCGACATTTCTACGCGTTTCTTCATCCTTTTCCAATAAGGCCTTCCCAAATTTTGTTTTACCAATATATTCAATTGTGTGCCGTATCAATTCGGTAATATGGTTATCATGGCTAAACTCCCGCGTCCGATAAGCAACACGTCCGCTAAATGGAAAATTCATTTTCAAATGCCTTTTGATGTCTATCACGCCTCGCACATTGGCATCATTATATTCATTCCGTTGGTATTCCTTATATATGCCTTGCAACAAAGCTTCGTTAAGAACCCTCGGAAACAAATACAGAAGAAAATCAAATATTAGCTCATCTGTCGTTCCATGTAACAAATTAACAATATTAATACACAGCACCTTACTAAGCATATAATGCAAAAAGAAATCTTCTCTTTCATTTTTGGAAAAGCGGGAATGAATGGAGATTGATTTTCCATTCATTCCTATAAAACCGACCATATTTCCTGTTTCCAGCAAAACTTTTGTACATTGTTTTTCTTTCCATTGGAGTTGCAACGAAAACAATTGTTGCTTGCCGGCCTCGTCTTCACACAGACGAAAGGAATGAGGATAGATGAGTAAGTGATTACCGTCTTCGTCCAACAATTCCGACACTTTCCTGTTAGCAATATTTAGTAACGGCAGATATTCTTCTAAATTATCAGTTATGAAAGAATAGTTTGTATTATCCCTCAAAATCATCATTGTTATTCTTGTTATAATAAACCTGCTCCAACATTTTCAGATTCTCCATAGCGTTGAATGTGCCTCTTAAATATTCAAAAAGCACTCCCTTCAAGTGATTCTCCCAAAGATGCTTGTAGGCAGATTTCTTGTTGGTATGGTCGTCATTCAGATAAAGCTGTAATTTGCTAAAATAGGAACCGCCAATATGATAGGATGCGTTCAGTCCTTCTACTCCACTATGAGTATCTTCATTCCATATTGCCGCATTCAGCCGTTTCATTACCTCAAGAACTTCATCTTTCATCTCTTGAAGCTCATCCAACATACCTGTATTTTCGTCAGCCTTAATTTCTTCCCACGCAAAACGGCGACGCATGGCAAAGTCCATACTTTCCACACTGCGGTCTATGTCATTCATTGTTCCAATAATATATACATTTTCGGGTACATAAAAGCCTTCATAGAATGTGTCGGTTTCATCCGTTATCATATTCTGATATTGGGTTTTTACTCTTCCTTTTATTCCACGATAACCGGGGTCTATACTGAAGAAAAGTTCACCGAATATTTTAGAAATTTCACCACGGTTGATTTCATCGATGATGAAAATATATTTATTATTACCGGTTAATTCATTCTTTGCAAGTTTATCTTGCTGTCTTTCAATCTTATTATTTCCAGCAACAATTTGTTCGTATATATATTTCGCTAAAGCAGCGGTATACGAATCATTGCCATTCCTTTGTCCACCTTCCCATAGTCTATTTTTATATGCTTTTATTACATCTATGACAGGTATACCATACCCTTTTATAGAATCTCCCTTCAAAACAATAGTTGCACCATCAAATTTTTCAATATGATATGATGTCCGCCCTGCACTACTGATTATGTCTGTACCAGGTTTTATATATTTTGTTATCAGATTGCTATCTATGTTTATTTGTGATGGATATTTACCACATTCTATAAAACTTTCATTTACTATAGAGGTTATAGCTCTCTTACAGAAACTTTTAAAAACTCCATCTACTCGCTTAAATCCAATGTTCCCATTATTATCAGGTGGAGTTGGACGTAAACCCTCTACAAAATCTGCATAATCGTATGAGGGATGAAACTGCACAAATTCAAACTCTGCATTCATTGCTCCCGCTATGGCTTTTGCCAAATAAGTTTTTCCGGTACCTGGGGCTCCGGTAAGAATGAGATTCTTATTTGCTTCTAATAAATTTATATATTTATCGTATTTGTTATTATCTTCCATGTTTTTGTTTTTGTATAATAGAAAATTAGATATATACTGAGGAATCTCTTCTCGTTGATTCAATGTACCAAAAGGCGGCCATTGCTTTTCAGGAAGTTGAATATTAAATTCTGAAAGAGGAATAAATCCTTGTTCATTAAAGCATAACCAAGCTATATCAATATAGTGTGAATAATAAGAATCATTGCCGCCTTCATCTTTTCCTGCGTAATGAATGTGTTCACTGTATTTGTATTGAGATAAGGCAATTCCTATTCCCCATAGTCCGTAACTGTTATTTGTACAACATACAACATCTCCTTCTTTAATTTGTTTTATCAAAGTAAAAGGACCTATGGCTGTATAATCATCTTGGTATTCTTGCTTTATTTCGTCAATAGTATAATTTGAGTAATCTGTATGATTCCACCCTATAGCCATAAAATTATGAGAAAGAAAATTCTTCCATGCGTTTTCCTTTTGTCCTTGACAATGAGTCGGGCAAATGAAATAGCATTTATGAGGAGCTTTCAAATCAGTAACACTCAAATTATTCGGAATAAAAAACTTTGCTGTATCCTTCTCTATACCTAAAGAAGTCATGAATAATTCAAATTGCTCCAATAAATAATCATCATCTACTATCTCCTTATACAATTTCAGTTCACGAAATTTATTGTTAGTTAGTGTCCCATCTCCATGATTGGATGTATGTTTTTCTCTTGTATTATTTTTGTAACCGACAAAGCGGCTTGGGGCAAATAACAACGTATTGCCAAATGATTCGACCACATACCATTTCCCCTGTTTGAACCGTTGTAAAGCCCATTCTTTATCTTCTTCCACGGTACTTTTAACATAAGAATAGAGGGTGTATATGTTTTTAACGACATCTATCCTATTTTCAATAAAATCAGTTCTTACCATATTCATTTGAGTACTGCATTAAGCACAAAAATAGAAAAAGTCCACAAATGATACATTCTTCAAAGACTATATTTTTGAGCATACCATAACATAATGATTAGGAAACCGTTCTTTTTCATTAATCCACTTCTATCCTGCAGTTATTTCAAAGTTTTTCTTAACTTTAAGGCAAACCATCAGGAAGAAAAACAAATGAATAGAAAAGGTATCATAGGAGCAATTATAGGAGACATCGCAGGTTCCCGCTTCGAATGGAACAACTGCAAGTCCACCCAATTTGAGTTTTTCACGCCAGCCTGCCGTTTCACCGACGATTCTGTAATGACAATAGCGGTAGCCGACTGGCTGACGAACCATAACGATTTGAGTGAAAGCATGCACAAATGGGGAAACCATTATCCGCATGCCGGATATGGCGGCATGTTCCGCAGATGGCTGTTCAGCATGTCTCCCGAAACTCGTAAACCCTACAACAGCTTTGGTAACGGCTCGGGCATGCGGGTCAGTCCGTGTGGATTCTATGCCCGGTCCATCGAAGAAGCACTCGATTTGGCAAGACAGTCAGCCGAAGTTACCCACAATCACCCGGAAGGAATTAAAGGAGCTCAGGCTATCGCCTCTGCAATCTTTCTAGCCAAGAGGGGTGAAAGCAAATCGGCGATTAAGGATTACATCGAAAAGACATTCGGATACGATTTGCATCGCACCCTCGATGAGATTCGTCCGGACTACGATTTTGATGTGACTTGCCAAGGTTCCTGCCCTGAAGCGATTCTGGCATTCCTAGAAAGCAATGATTACGAGTCGGCTATACGGCTGGCTATATCGCTGGGCGGCGACAGTGACACCATAGCATGTATGTCGGGAGGAATAGCAGCTGCATTCTACGGCGTTCCGGATGAGCTTATCGGGCAAGCCGAAGCTTTTCTGGACAGTAATATGACAGGGGCAATCCATGCATTCGAAATGGCAATCTCCGACAGATAACTTCAAAAACCTTAACCCACATTAACTCTAAAACATGGAAATATTAACCGATAAGATACGCGGATGCCTTGTTGGCGGTGCCATAGGCGATGCATTGGGATACAGTGTAGAGTTCATGACTTATCCTTCCATCATCAGGCAATATGGTTCTGACGGCATCACCAACTTCACACTGGAAGACAATTTGGCTCTGTTTTCTGACGATACCCAAATGACACTCTTTACAGCAAACGGCCTGCTCAATGGAATAGTACGTAATAATTGTTTACATCAACAATCTTCGCTGATAGATAACATCGGCAATGCGTATATCGACTGGTATAAGACGCAACTCAGACAAAACTACAGGATACCGGAAAACGAACGGAACTGCTGGATAAGCGGTATTCCCCAATTGTATGCTTTACGGGCTCCAGGGAATACTTGCCTGACGGCCATCCAGCAACGGATAAACGGTTCGAAAGTTGAGAATAACAGTAAAGGTTGCGGGGGAATCATGCGCATTGCTCCGATTGCATTGGCATTCGACAAATGTCCGTCGGGAAATGCACAAGAAGTATTTAATTATCAGTCTAATATCATGCATTTGGCTTGCGAGGCTGCCAGACTTACACATCTGCATCCTCTGGGATTTCTGCCTGCCGGACTCATGGCATTCCTTTTATACAAGATTCTGCACAGTCCGGACGCAATTACGCCCCAATGGATGAAATCCACTATTTTCGAAGGGTTATGGTATCTGGATAATACGGTTGATTCTGTCCGCGGAGTTACCTACAAGCAGCTATACCACAAGGAACTGGACGAACTGAATATCATGACACTCCGTACTATCAAACTGGCTGAAGAAGCGGATAATGATGCGGATGCCATCAAAAAATTAGGTCAAGGATGGACGGCTGATGAGGCTTGGTACATTGCACTTTATTGCTGCATCCGTCATCTGGACAGCGTACATGATGCAATCATTGCGGCGGTCAACCACGACGGAGACAGTGACTCTACCGGTGCCATAGCAGGCAATATCATGGGAGCTATCCATGGCTACCAGAGCATCAAAAGCCAAAACCTTTTCTGTCCTGCAGGCCACAAACTTGAAACTACACTTGAGTTGCTGGATGTTATCTTGACCATATCGGATGATTTGGCCATCGTACAAAATACAGGTCAGCTTACAGAGCCAGAGAAGCACCGACTTTTGGAACGATACAGTCCAAGCAATCACTAATCTGACGGTGTCTTCGCGCTTTAGCATTATAAAGATAAACTTGCGGCACAAAAATGAGGCATCTTTGTCTTATGAGTACCGCAAGTTTATCTCACTTATGAGAAAGGCAGAAAGTACTATTTACTATGCTTCCGACTGCACTCCGGACACTCTCCCTTGATAACAAAGGATACAGAACGCAACGTGAATCCTTGCTGCAACCGCAAATCGGGCAAAGGAATATCGTCCATACAAAACGATTTCCGGCACGACTCGCAATAGAAATGGATATGGGCATCGGCATGATTGCAGACTGTTTTGCTGTTGCATGGTTCATAATTCAGAACACCACGTCCGTCTTCGAAAGCATGCACGATATCGTGCTCCAGGAACAAGGTCAGTACGCGGAATATACTGGACTTGTCCATCGTTTCCAGCAGATTTTCCAAGTCGGGCAGACTCATAGGCCTGCACGACTCCTTGAGTGCCTTCAGTACAAGGAGCCTGTTGGCTGTAGGCTTTACACCTTTCAGCTCCAGCCATGTTATCAATTCATTCTGTTCCATCCTGTCATAGTTTAACACTTTGCAAAGGTAGCTATCTTATCCTAACGTGCAAATTTGCCGTCTGATGTTTTTATGCAACCGGGTTGCATTGTGCATAGCCATCTGCTGAATGCAACCCGGTTGTACGTTTTCGAATTTATTTTTGCAGCATAAAAATAAAACGAAACAAATTATGACAACAAGCCATCACCATCACGGGCATGAGCACAACCATGCACACCATCATGCCCACAGTGGGGCAAAAGGAAAAATCATCCTCATCCTGCTCACTGCCCTGCTACTTGCAGGAGCTATGATAATAGAGAGAAAAACGGCGTTGTCTACCGGACAACTGCTATTGGTTTATCTGATACCCTACCTGCTTGCCGGATACGATACACTGAAAGAAGCATGCGAAGGCATCGCACACGGCGACTGGTTCAACGAACACTTCCTGATGTCGGTCGCTACCATGGGAGCTCTCGGCATAGGTTTTCTGCCCGGTGCAGAAACGGAATTTGCGGAAGCCGTATTTGTAATGCTTTTCTTCCAGATAGGTGAACTTTTCGAAGGCTATGCCGAAGGTAAGAGCCGCGACAGTATCTCGCATCTTATGAATATACGTCCCGATGTAGCCAACGTTGAACGAGAGGGAAAGGTACTGTCCGTTTCGCCCGATGAAGTACTGACAGGAGAAATCATTCTTATAAAACCGGGTGAAAAAGTCCCTCTGGACGGAATCGTCGTAGAAGGGACTTCTGCCCTGAATACCCTTGCACTGACGGGCGAAAGTCTGCCACGGGAGCTGGCTGTGGGCGATGAAGTACTGTCTGGCTGCATTAACCTGACAGGTGTTCTCCGCGTAAAAACCACCAAGACTTACGGCGAGAGTACGGTCTCTAAAATCATCCATCTGATAGAAAATGCCGATGCCAGCAAGTCACGCAGCGAAGCCTTCATCACACGCTTTGCACGGGTATATACGCCTATTGTAGTCGCTGCAGCCATGCTGCTCGCCTTTATCCCTCCGTTGTTCTCTCAGGTCGCCTACATCGAAGCCTTCCCCATATGGCTTCATCGTGCCCTTATCTTTCTGGTTGTATCTTGTCCGTGTGCACTGGTTATCAGTGTTCCGCTCACTTACTTCGGCGGATTGGGAGGAGCTTCCCGCAAGGGGATTCTCATAAAAGGTAGTAACTATATGGATGCGCTGGCAAAGGTGGGCAGCGTAGTATTCGACAAAACCGGTACGCTCACCCACGGAGAATTTGCAGTAGCAGCTGTTCATCCCAGTGACTTCAGCGAACAGGAACTGCTGCATCTGGCTGCCCATGTAGAACATTTCACCAGTCACCCGATAGGCGAAGCATTACGTTCGGCTTTTCCGGATGAGGCGAACGACGGTTGCAGCATAACAAATGTAGAAGAGATTGCCGGACAGGGCATCCGGGCTAAGGTGGAAGGCCGGACGGTATGTGTAGGAAACTCGAAGATGATGGAAAGCATCGGTGCCGAATGGCATGACTGCCACCGGACGGGTACCATCATCCATGTAGCCGTAGACGGGAAATATGCCGGTCACATCGTTATCAACGACCGGATTAAGGAAGACAGTGTCCAGGCGATAGCCCTGCTAAAACAACAAGGAGTACAACAACTGGCCATGCTTACAGGCGACCGCAAGGCGGTAGCGGCTGATGTTGCTCAGAAGCTGGGCATAACAACCTGGCATGCCGAACTGCTGCCTGCCGGAAAAGTGGAATACGTGGCACAGATGCTTGCTGCTAAAACAGAGGGCAAAACGCTGGCTTTTGTAGGCGACGGCATAAACGACGCACCAGTACTGAAACGTGCCGATGTGGGTATCGCCATGGGAGGACTTGGCAGCGATGCCGCTATCGAGGCTGCCGACATTGTCTTAATGGACGACAAACCTTCTAAGATTGCTACTGCCATAAGTGTATCCCGGCGCACCATCCGCATAGCCCGCCAGAATGTATGGCTGGCCATCGGTATAAAAGTTGCAGTGCTTTTGCTTGCTGCCATAGGACTTGGAACAATGTGGATGGCAGTCTTTGCCGATGTGGGTGTAACCGTACTGGCTGTGCTGAATGCGATGCGGGCTCTGAAAGTCTGAAATGACTGTCCACAGGCCTACCCCGTAAATTTAGCGATAAACAGATAGTGATAATACCAATAAAATTCTGAACTTTGCACTCAGACATATCCTTTCAGGAAAATAGAAATCTCTAAACCATCTAATTAAAATATGATAAAAGCAATATTCTTTGACATTGACGGCACGCTGGTAAGCTTTGACACACACCGTATTCCCTCTTCTGCAGCCGAAGCCATAAAAAAGGCAAAAGATAAAGGAATCAAAATTTATATTTCTACCGGCCGCCCTTATTCATTGATAAACAACATTGATGAAATAAAGCATCTGATAGACGGATATATAACAACAAACGGAGCCTATTGTTTCTCGGGCAATGAAGTAATCTCTTGCACACCTATTCCGCAGGAGGATGTCCTTACGGTAATAAAATATTCGGATAGCATGGGCTTTCCTTGTATGATAGTAGGTGAAAAAGATTTGACAATGTATAACAGTAATGAGTGTACCGACCGTATATTCCGCCAGATGCTGAACGTTCATAACCTAAGGGAAGACAACCAGTTGGACAGCCTCCTGAAACAGCGCATATTGCAGCTCACTCCTGTCATCTCGGAAGACGAAGAAAAACAGATTATGCCTTTCTTGAAAGGAAGTGCATCTTGCCGTTGGTATCCGGAGTTTGCCGATATTACAGCCACGAATGCCAATAAAGGGAATGGACTTCTGGACATTATCCGTTATGAAGGTATAGGTATTGAAGAAACAATGGCTTTTGGCGACGGTGGAAACGACATCTCCATCCTACAGAAAGCAGGCATAGGGGTAGCAATGGGCAATGCCAATGAGATATTGAAGAAGTCTGCCGATTATGTAACTTCTTCTGTAGACGATGATGGAGTCAGCAAAGCACTCGAATATTTTATATTTAAGGCATAAACGAAAAAAGGCTTCCGTTTTGGAAGCCTTTTCAGTGATCCGTTTGGGGGCGGAACCTTATATTTTTTATCGCTAATAATCAGTTACTTATCTTGCTGTTTATCATTTAGTCCACCTATTTCACCTCGATTGAACTTCTTTGTTCTGCACTGATATACAACTCTTTGTCAGTACTGCAAAGATACGGATTTTTGCTTTGAAAATCAACGAAAATTCCAAGAAATGTTTAACGGAATGCTTCCTGTCTGTTTTTCTCAAGAAGTTCTTCTATATCAGATTCCCGATATAAAATTTTACCTCCAATCTGATAATAGGATAAGATTCCATTATTTCTATATTCTTGTAAAGTGCGTCTTGATACTTTAAGGTAATTTGCCAATTCTGCATCATTCATATATCTATGCCCATTAAGTGTTGGGTTGTTGCTCTTCAGAATATTTTCGAGTCTTGTTAGCGTATCTTTTAACCTATTGTATATCTGAATAACTTGCTCATTATCTTGGGTAATTACTTTGCTCATAATTTTCTGTTGTGTTTTTCAATGAACTTCTGAATATCTTCTTTTTTATAATAAATCTTTTTCCCAATTTGAGAATAAGAGATTTGGTCTGTATCTCTAAGATTCTGTAATGTTCTTGGAGAAATTTTGAGGATCAGGCAAACTTCTTGATTATCCAACCATTCCCCTATTGTTTTCTGTGAAGAAGCTGTAATCAATTTATCAATGGTATCAAGGAAGTTTTCAATTTCCTTTAATGTCTTTTCATATGTAGCTGTTTCAATTCCAATGATTTCCATATCCAAAAAAGTTGAGTTTGTACAAATGTATTTTGAATATGTATATGATACAAAATGTTGTCATTAGGTGTCGTCAGGTAGCATCAGATGTCATTGTTGGTGGCTGTGTTAACCCGTTTCCAATTCTGTATTACATAGTTTACACTTTTGGTTTACACTAAATATTAAGTAGAAAAAATATACGCCTAATTATCAGCGCCTAATAAGCTTGTTGATCTTTGTCTTAGATTCAGGCATACTATTTTCACTACTATAAGTACATACTCTTAGAGTGCGCACGAAGAGAGTATCGATTTATTCACTTAATAACATTGGAATTATGTCATATATAGATAATGAGATACTCGAAAGACTTATAGGAACCATGGTAGAGGGATTT